>Ga0265797_10002745_pt1 | contig 29132 bp, 28 predicted proteins | sample P2T30metagenome_FD_192433 | JGI IMG/M metagenome (GOLD analysis project Ga0265797, IMG submission 192433) | Plant litter microbial communities from East Loma Ridge, Irvine, California - P2 T30 | ecosystem: Environmental > Terrestrial > Plant litter > Unclassified | place: USA: California...
CATGCAACGATGCAAACGATCTTCTCGCTTACCTATCTCTCGTATAGTCTTCTTTGTCAGTCCAGTAGCCAGTGTCCCTTCGAGCTTTGCCGCTTCTCAGACCACTTTTTAGGCAGGCGTATGTGTCAACGCAAACGGCTTCAAATGGCTGCATTGCGGCGTGTGAACGCGCTTACAATCCAATGAGAGAAGGTCCTCGGTCCTGATGACAGAGATCTGGACACAAGTTAAACACGTCAATGAGATCGAGTGACATATCAGATCCAGTGTGACTCAACTTGTTTGACCATCTGATCACGTTAGTCAGTATACCCAGAAAGCTTCTCACAACCGGTAAAGACTTGCAGAAGATGTATAGTATTATTATGCCGTATTGGCTGGTCTATATCTAGTAACTTGTAAGTAAAAAGAAACAACCTTCCTCTAATCCTCCGCCTTCTTAGTCTGCTTCGTCCTCAACTTCATCATCAAATACACAAGGCCATAAATTCCAAACACAAACACCACCACAATTCCCGCATTCCTCCAGCCAAAGTACTTCTCCTCCAGGTTCAGCGTGCGCAAGTAGTCCGCGCCGGTCGTGTACTGGCACACCTGGCAAGCAAGAGTGTCATTGGGATTGAGCAAGTTCGTCGCGCTACCCATGCCGCTTTGGTACGCAGACAGGTACTCTTGACAAGTCTGGCCGGCTGGAGGATCGAAGAGGGCGACTTCGTTGGGTTTGCAGGTTACGGGCTTGTCCCAAGTTGTAAAGACCATTAGGCTGGACATGAGGTAGTTGAAGGGGTTGAGGTAGTAGAGCCTGGGAGAAAGAATATGTTAGTTAAGCGGTGGGCGGGATGGAGTTAGCACGAAAACTCACCAGTATCTCCAGAATGCCTGGATCTGGCTGTAAGGCACGACGACGCCGGCGAAAGATACAAGAGAGACGATCACCAGCGGGTTAACGAGCGAGGCAAAGACGGCGTTGGGCGCATATGCTGCGATGGCTTGTCCGATAGCCGTGTAGAGGAACTCGAACATCACCTGTGGTCAAATATGTTAGCCGGTGTTTACGACGGTAACCAAGCAGGAGATGCTTACAATTACAAAGAAAACGCTGCCAGCGGAGTATGGCGAAGTGTTGAGTCCAGGTGCAAAGTACCAACAGACATAGTACAGCAAGGCGCAGACGATCAGGTACGGGAACTCTGAGACGATCAGGCCAGTAACGAACGGACCCCAGTGGTACTGTAGTACAAGTTAGCTGATGAATCACATGAGGGCACGGGAGTTTGCTTACCATCTTGCTCTTCTTCTCTCTCACCTCGAAGATATCTCGACGGTCAATGAACAGCGGCTGCAGCTGTGCAATAACACCCGGCGATACAAAGATGACATTGAACACTGTGAACAGGTTCTGCTGAAGGTCATTGAGCGAGTCCCCGATCATCCAGAAAGTGAATCCGTTGAGAAGAGCCAGAAGGACGTGCATGGCGAATTTGTTCATAACATACTCCGTGTTCCGGTAGAGGGAGACGTTCATTCGCTGCGTCACAAGCTTGGTCTGTGTCCACATCGAAGCAGCAAACTCATTGCCGTCATCGTTAACAGAGGTAGGGTTCGAAGCTGCGTGCGAGACGATGTTGTCGATTTCGCTTGAAAGCTGCTTGTGTTCTTCCGACTCGAGCCAGATCTTGTTCCAATCCTTGTCTTTGCCGCCTGCGCCAGTGACAACCTCGATCATGAACTCGGCCGGGTTAGCTTCTGGTGGGCAAGGGGCTCCATTGCGGCTGAAGTAGTCTTTGAGGGTGTCGGCGTTGTCGCTGCCAATATCTCCAAAGTACACGGTCTTGCCGCCTTTAGCGAGAAGGAGCAATTTATCGAACTGCGCGAAGAGCTGAGCTGATGGTTGATGGATTGTCACCAAGATGGCTTGGCCAGCAGCTGCAAGTTTACGGAGGAACCTGACAGTATTGAACGCGGCCTGGCCGTCAAGGCCTGACGTAGGCTCATCGAGGAAGATCAGGATACTGGGTTTAGCGACTAGCTCAACAGCAATAGTCAAGCGCTTGCGCTGTTCGACAGACAAGCCATTGCCGGGAGATCCGATCAGGGTATGCTCGAGAGCATTCAGCTCAAGCAGGTCGATGATCGTGTCCACGTAGCGCAGTTTCTCCTCATCGGGCGTCTCGCGTGACTGACGCAATAGAGCTGAGAACTCGAGAGCCTCGCGGACTGTTGCCAGAGGCTCATGAACGTCGAGCTGTTCCACATATCCGGCTGAACGTTGAAATGAGACTGGTATCGGACGTCCATCGACGAAGACAGAACCGTTGATCGTGCCCTGTGTTTTCCGTTGGGCTAAGACGTCCAAGAGTGTGGTTTTGCCTGCGCCTGACGAACCCATGAGAGCACCAAGCATGCCTGGCTTCACATAACCTTGCACATTATCGAGGAGAACGCGGTCGCCGTCGGGAGTCTTCACAGTGTATGTGAGGTCCTTCCATGTGAAGATGCTCTTGTTGCGAATAAGATCCTTTGCAACGTTATCGTCCGACTCCGATCCAGATTCCTGTTTCTTCTCCGCAACCTGGCCGGCTTCCTCATCATGAGCTTGCAAGAGGTGTGTCGCTTTGTTCTGCTTCTCTCGGGGAATGAGTAGCTTGCGTCCTCCTTCGCCGATTTGCTTCCACCTGGATGTGAAGAAGACCGTGACTGCGATGAAGAACACCCACCAGGCGCATAGAATGCCAAAGTTACGCCATACGTGCGAGTGCGAGTATGATAGTCCAGCAAGGTATGAGTCTCCCAAGACGCTGGTGTCGCCTGGTGCAGCGCCGATGACGCCGACACATGATTGTCCGCCTGCATCAGGTCCATAGCCGGGCCCGTTTGGTACAAGGTTCGGACCAACGCATGGTAACTCCGTGTTGTGGAACTCGTTCGATACGAGCGCATCAAAGGTATAAGCCCTGCAGAATTTAGATTAGCTATGATTCATACATCTATCACAAAGAGCATGGTACTTCACAATCCAGCGTAAGCGGAAATTGTGTGAGTACCGTTTCTCTGTCGTCAGACACAAGGGCGAGAATTGTTTCAATGGGACCTGGAAGTAGGATAGGGATAGAACATACTGCAAATCATGTTAGCATGCTGACATCTAAAAGAGGAGTGAAGTGTATTCCAGGGAAGAGTGAGAGTGAGGCGTACCATGGGGTTAATCCAGAATATCCAAACGAACCAAGGATGCATCTCCGGCTTCGCAATCATATACCCCATGTAGATAAACAGTGACACAAACGTCAAACCCGAGACCTTAGTCGCCGCGTCGAAAGTCGGGAAAGCCGCACCAACAGCTCTAAAATACTGCGTCATCGTAAGCGCATTCACATAGCTAATAAGCAAGAACGTGAAAAAAGCGGCAGCGGAACTCCTCAGCCCTGTCATCCAGTAAAGCACGATGCTGAAGTGTCCGACTTGGAACATCAGGATGGGCAGGTCGGCGACGACTTGGGCGATGACGAAAGCGGCGGGGTGGTAGAGGGCGAAGGAGCGGTGTTTGGCGAGGACAGGACGTCCGGTGAAGGAGTCGGTGACTTCGCCGAGGGCGAGGAGGGCGTGGTATAAGGTTGAGAAGAAGATGGCGCCGCCTTTGATAAAGAGGCCGAGGTTGTTGTTGGGGGCGGCGTAGAAGAGGGAGCCGCCGATCAGGGCTTGGACGAGGGTGGCGGCTTGTTTGATGACCATGGTGGATTTGTCGCCCCAGATGAGTTGGTATTGACGCATGACGGCGAATTGGACCTGCTTGAAGAAGTTGGCTGAGACGGGAGAGTCGCGCAATCCCTTGTTCTTCTCTTTGGCGACCAAGTCTTGGAATACCATGGTGTTGACTCGTGCTTCTTCGCTCTCGGGGTAGCTTTGCGCTTCTTCAAGCATGAAGGTCTTAGTCTTCGATTGGTCGTAGGCAGCGGCGATATCGTCGCTTGTCCGAGGGAATTTGTTCTCATAGCCGGGGGCGATTTTGCGCTCTGTCGGGACTGTTACTCCGGTCAAATAGTCACCTTTGTTCGAGCCGTCAACACATACGAAGCCAAGGTCTTCCATGAAGGGGACTGCTTCCTGGCGAGGTCCGTAGTATAGTTGCTTGCCCTCGTCAAGAACAAGTACTTTGTCAAACTGGTCGTAGATTCCGTTACCAGCCTGGTACAACGTGACAATAGTTGAGAGTCCAAGAATGTCGGTCATCGCACGGATCGCTTTGATGTATTCGAGGGCGGTGCTAGCATCGAGACCTCTGGTAGAGTTGTCCCAACAGTAGACACTTGCACGTGTGGTGAGGCATTCCAGAATTGACACACGCTTCCTCTCGCCGCCAGAGACGCCGCGGATGAAAGCATCACCGACTTTGGTCTTCGCTGTGTGGGAGATCCCAACAGATTCGAGAAGGAACTTTTTGTATTCTTGGGCGTACTGCTCTTGCGTTTGGATTCCGGCGGGCAAATGGCGAGGCGACTTCATGCGAGTCGCAAAGTCGATGGTGTTCTGGACGGACAGGGTCGGGAAGAAGACCTCTTCCTCAGTGTTCATGACGATCTGACCTCTGTATGCTTGTGCGTCCTTCGCAGACATGTTTCCGAATGTGACATCTCCTGTCACTTCTTCGTATCCAAGGCGGTTGTTGGCGAGGACGGAAAGCAAGGACGTACATCCGGATCCTGGACGACCAAGAACCAATAACATCTCGCCGGGTTTCACGCAGCCGCGTGAGTTGTCGATGATAGTCTTGAGGTCACCCTTTGCACTCTTGTGAAAGGGGTTGAACTGAGATAGCACATTCTCGTTGAATGTCGCACCGCTGTTGATGCCCTTGATCGTGAGGTTGTTCCAGGAGATGCCGAGACTCCTGGACTTGTCGTCGGTATCTGACTCTAGCTGTTCCAGTCTTCGCATCTCGCTTGCCAAGTGCCATTCTGATGTCGTGGGCTTGTATGTGTCTCTAGTTTTCTCGGAGTGTGGTGACTCAATGATGGTGGTCGAGGAAGCCGCGAGGCTTCCCGTGTCGTCTGTATGGTTAGTCTCTGGCATGTTGAAACGTGTGACCAAAGTGACAAAATCTGCCTTGGTGCAACGCGCCAGCTGCTATATAAAACAAAGAAAGCAACAAGGAAAGCAAGAAGTCTTTTGTCAGCGAACGCAATCTGCAATACGTGCGAGTGCGAGAACCCTCCTACCTCTACCACAGCGGTGGCTTTTTGTTTCGGCCATAGATCCACTAGCGTCCATTACATTTGGTCGATGAATCGCTGCACTCGCCCGTCAACGGAGCAATGTTTAGCGTGGCAAGATCTAAGACCATACCCAAAAGCTCTGGGTAGAGGTGTTGCGCTTCGCACGAAGCCACAAAGCCAGCGGCTGAAAACCCTCCGGCGGAGGGTTTCGAGCAACATCAGCCCTAACTTACGGCCGTGTCTGCTATGGCCGCAATATAGTTCGTCTTTTGTCTTTCATGATAGGTAAAATATTGGGCGGCAGTCTGAGTCCAAATGATTCTGTGTGTATGATGGATATCTTCCATGGGTGTATTGAAGACGAGTATGCGTCCAGCATGATGGACAAACAGCCTTTTACGAAGTCGATGTCGTCAGAAATCAAACAGGCTCAGTACGCCGTTAGCGAATGTCGTTATCTGTCAAATGAAACCATAAAATAATGCAAGCGTCACTATCAAGACATGATCAGTAAACATGCAAAAGGGCCACGTCCAATCCTTCCGACTGTTACTCAAGATTCCAAACGCTTGGCGCTATCCAATCGGCGCTATCCAATCGGCGCTGTCAGAAACCATCATCTCCGGGCTTGTGCTCTCCCTTTCCAAAACCCTCCGGTGCAGGTCCATGCAAGCCACGGGCAACTACCTTATGTAAGGACGGGGGCTTCTTTTCAATCAGATCTCGCCATTGTCATTCAGCCCACTACAGCTCATCGCTCAACCTTCGCACCACTTTTTTTATTCATGAAGGTGCTTAAGCATTGCCGAAATGGTCTAGCAACTTAGCTTCTGCAAAGCGCGCCACGGAGTTCATGATTAAGTAGAGAGGGAATGGTGATGACGACCCTATTCCACAAATTGTTGTCACGATTGGAAGACCACGGTGCTGATTTTAGGAAAGTTCTTTTTGTATTCATAATCCGTCTAACCCCAATGCTAATTCGTGTCAATTACTATTCGTGTCAAAATCACATCAATCATGCCTCAACCTCGTCAACGACAACGCCCCACTCGTGCGTCTCCTTTCCATACATGATGCCGCCGAGCCATCCCTTGAGCACCTTGGCGTAGTCGCCGCTCTCGCCGTCACCAGTAGGGATCTCAATGTCCTTGTTCTTGTAGTGGATGAGACCCACGGGCGCAACGAAGAAAGCAGTGCCGGCGGCGAACGCCTCGAGGAGTCTGCCCTCCTCGTGCGCCTCGATGATGTCAGCCATGGTGAACTTGCGCTCGATGACCTCGACGCTCTCCAGAGAGCCCGGAGTCTTGCCCTCGGCAAGGCGCGAACGGGCGAGCTCGAGGATTGAAGCGCGGGTCACGCCTTCCAGGATGATGCGCTCGCCGAGAGGCGCGGTGATGAGTTCGACCTTCTTGGTCTCCTTGTTTCTCCAGACAACGAAGAAGTTGGATGCTCCAGCCTCTGTGACGTTTGCGTCCTGGCCCTATTCGAAATAAAGTCAGTTACACCGTCGTTTGCAAACTTTACTTGACCATATTAACAAAGCCGTAAAAACAGCTTGCTAGAAGAAGAATTCCTGTCGGTATTCTTTTCGCAAGGGAAGGGGTTAAACATACTACGAGAACGTTAGCAAATGTCTCACACGATCAATAGTGTATCTCTCCTCAAACATACCAAATAGCCACAAAACCTGGTCGAAACCACGAGCACGAGCCTCGCCCTGAGCAACAAGAGAAGGACCATAGTTAGCACCAAGCTTAGCATAGCCAAATCCACCAGGCCAAGCACGGATAGTATCTTCAGTCGAAGCAAGAAGCTTGAGTCCAGAAGTGCCCTTCTTCTTCTCCTCCGCATCGCCCTTAAGCGCAGGCGGCGCAGCAGGAGTAGCAAGAGACTTGCTCATATCCGGGAACAGCGCAATGATAACGTACAGCAGCGCCTCCTTCGGGCGCTGCACGCCGAGCGCGGGATCGGTCGAAATCATCGTCGGGCGAATGTACAGGAAACTGCCCTTGCGGTCGCTGGGCAGCCACTTGGGGCCGTCGCGCGCGCACAGCGCGATGATCATCTTCTCGAGCTCCTTGGCGTCGAAGTCGGGCAGGGCGATGCGCTCGCAGGAGCGGCGCATGCGCTCGCAGTTCTTGTTGACGCGGAAGAGGCGGAGCTTGTCGTCGTAGCCGCGGTAGAGTTTGAGGCCTTCGAAACACTCGGTGGCGTAGTGCAGGACGGAGGCGGAGGGCATGATGGAGAAGGGGCCGTAGGGCTTGAGTTCGGGGGCGGCCCAGCCGGTTTTCTCGTCCCAGGCGGCGGTGACCATGTGGTCGGTGCAGGTTTTCTGGGCCATGACTTCGGGGCTGTTCATGGCGGGGACTTCACGGGGAGAGGTGTTGAGGGTTACGATCATCTTGGAGGCGTCCAGAGGGGCGAGGTTGTCGCCATCGTGGACGTGGTGCTTGATGCCAGCCTGTGTGAGGGTCGAAGCCTGAGCGGCGACGGGAGTGGTTGTGCCCGAAGACTCGGGGGTGACGGCGATTGGGGCCATTGTGAGTGAGTGTGTAGTTCTAGTTCCTGGATCCAATGGGTCCAGTTGGGTTATCCTTCGATTTCAGCAAAGAGCAGCAGTGGCGATCAACCAGTGAGTAGTAAGTGAAGGCCAATGGGTCCTGTGTATGGGTATATCAATCTCGGTATCAAGCAACGAAAGTCACAAAGTGTTGTGAAGTGTCAATGGGCAAGAGAAAGGACGGGAGACGTTCGACCGCCAAAGCTATATAGAACCGAGAGGACCAACAGAAACGCGGCAAGGCCGGCACGTGAGGCCATTTGACTCAGGTCAAAAACGTTGCTCGCCAATGACTCAACCACCCCATTGCTTGCCCACCGCCCCCAGACACGCCTTTCAAGTAGTCCGCCCTACGCCAAGGACGGCTCTGATAGCAGCAATTGGGCGAATGGCGGCTGTGTGGCGCAGCCACGTAGGGCGTAACATCTTTTGTTTATCGATTTTTCTCGCTGAGGCCCTGGAATTTCAATGGCCCGCACGCGGTTTAAGGTCTTGAGCCGAGATGTTTGGCGCCGATAGCGGAGACACTTTGGTGCAAGGCAAACATTGATTGGCTGGCGGTTTCGACCTACTAATTGCTTGATTGTTATGCGGATCTATAAGAAGTGCTCTAGGCCTAGAAAGGAAGCAGTCTCGCGGCTCTATATTCGATTGCAGTATCGCGGAGAACGACGGATAACTCTCGATAACCGATGCATCCTACATGACTGCTCGTGTTATCTAAGCAGCATTTTGATGGCGGCCACGTGGTTCGGTAGCTTGGAGAGTTGTCACGCGAGGCACCTGGGTTTTCATCTTCAACTAGTTTAACGGTGTAGAATACTTGGATGGTAGGATCACTGTCTTGTGGTATCTAAGTGTCTCATTCGAAACACCCACGTGCAAAGCAGGCTCTTGAAGGCGCTCATGGTATATGTGCTGTAGTGCTACTCTTAAACCAAAATGTAGAGTAGAATTACGATGGCGAAATCCCTGTGGGCTTAATTATGAGCATCGATATATCTATATTTGCACAAATAGCATATGCATATTACTGCGTGTCCCGGACCCATCTCATGTGCTCCTCAAATGCTACCATTGCATCTATGCTTTCATATCAGCAATTGAAGTTGGCGATACAATTTATGCTCTCAAAGTATAGAGTCAACTGAGACTCCAATTCGTACTGGAAGTAGCAATTGCCTCCTTCAATTGCCACGGATATGGTTTCAGAGAAGCTGGATGACGTTCTCATCATCGCATTTCTTTGGCGGCTCGTGATCTCTACAGATCTTCCGCGATATTCCATGGGCGCTCTACACAGTGTTGGTGGGAGCGCAAGACCGTCGAATGTCCCATACTAATATGCAGTCTGCGGAACAGCAAATGCCGTACCGCTGAAAAGCAAACATAGTGCAAGTTGTAGAAGCAAAAGCAAGGTGGCGAACGTGAAGCGCCTCGTGTCGCTAGCGTCGAGGCCACTATTCGTGGGTGACTCCTCGGAGTCGTGTGCCCATCATCTGGGATTTCGAGAAATTCATTATAGTTCCTTCAGAGAGTCGCCGCCCACAGCTGCCAGCAGCCAGGCGAGAGATGATTCTTGTCGACCAGCCCTTGCTCACAAGCAGGCCTTTCCAGCCCAATCTCAGCACAATAGCTCCCTGCCAAGCCATTTCTTCATACAATGACATCCAAGTCTCACCTAGCCCTCTCCCTCCCACTCCCCTGACTCCCACCAGGCGCCGCATCCTCGCCCAAACTCCGCTCTCCGACCATCCAATCCTCCATCGCCAACCATTTACTCCAAGCCTGTTCGGCAGCCTCCAACTCCTCCGCACTAGCATCCTCAAGCGGCTTCATGAAAGGCGCCGACTCGTCTCCTCCGCCCGAACTACCCGTGTCGTAAAACTTCTTGCACGTCCGCCAGCCGCCGTGTTTAGCAGTGAAGAGGAAGTTCCGGCGCTCGCAATCGAGGTGTGGCGATATGCCAGCTTTATATGAGTCGCCGAAGAAGCCGTGCAGGATGGGCGGCTTGTCGAAACCGGTTATGATGAGGCGGCGGATGTAGGGGAGGAGGGAGATGAAGACTGCTGGTTGTTGTTGGTGTTGGGTTTGGAGGTGTGACGAATGAGGGCTGTTGAGACCGTTTGTGCGTTGGTAGGAATTAGGCGTGAAGGTGAATTGGGAGTTGGAGTGTGCGGATGATGGTGCTGTGTTTGCGCCTGCTGGTGAGGACGATGTGATTGGGTTTGAGAGCCATTGGAAAGGCAGACGGATGTTGATTAGTGCGCAAAGGGCTTGTGTGCCAGGTTCGTGTTGGGCGTGGTCGAGAAAGTAGCGCTGGCAGCTTTGGTAGGCAGGATGCCAAACTATTATGTCGAAGTTTGGGTCTGTGGTGAGTGGCGGCGGCGCAGAGATCTCGGAATCGGTGTTGTCGAGCAGGCCGTCCATGTTGCTTGGGAGTCGGCGGGTCTGTGGTGGACGCGGCGCGTGTGCTATTGAGGAGCCAGAACTGGTGCTGTGCAGAGGATAGAGAGTTGGCGGGTTGTAGACGGGATTGGGAGGAGGTCTGTATCGCGAGCTGGAACTGGAGCTAGCCAGAGAGCTAGGAGGATAGTCGTTGCTATAAGGATTGTGATAGCTGTCCATGGCGGGCAAGTAGGTTTGTGTTGGTGCGTAGGTTGGCCTCTGCTGCAAGGCACCAAGTTTGCGATGTAGGTCGGGAGTGATGAAGTCAGAGATATCGTGGCTGGATCGGTGCGTCTGCGGCTTGCATGCGATTTTAACGAGAGAGGTTGAATGCTAGGGCTGGCTGGTTGACTGTGATGGGGATGGTGAGAGATAGATAATTAAAAGAGATGTGTCGACCTACGCGACATGGGATTTCCGCCACGGATTCTACTCCATTACTCGGCTGCAGTGCGTGATCTCATGCCCATGTCACCAGCATAGCGATGGCTTGCTCGCACCCATGCCACCGCCTCCGCCCAAAACGGCAGAGATGGAGATTCGGAGGCACAAAATATTAATCACAACCGAACATTGCCCTGATGACGTGCACAGTAAGGGTCATGCTAGGACCCCTCTCCGAACTGGTGGAGATCAGCGTCCTGTGGTCCCGACTCTCCAACATGAAACGGCTTTGCTGAAGATCATGCAGACTGTCGGAGGTGGCGAGTATATTTGGCTGACTGTTATGCAGTAGTACTACACCTGGATCGTCCTTCGAGAATTCGCTTTCTCCGACGACCATGTGGATTTCAGATAGCAATTTGTACTCCAAATGGACGCTCGCTCAATCCTCAAACGACCAAGTCAGTAAAATCCACAAGCCGACGTCATACATACGCGAGCAAGAGGTAAGAGGACATAGGATAATGGACGTACTGTCGAAACAGTTGTACAATTTCATTCCATCCTGCCATCTCACTTCCATCTTACCTCCTCTACCCACCTCGCATCTCTCAGCAGATGCAAAGAACCCTCTCCAGAATGGCCTCCCAAACCTTCTCCCTCACCTCCCGCAAACCCCTCCCCAACACCTCCTCCCTCTCCATCCCCCACATCCACCTCGGAGTCTACCTCACCAGCGGCCGCGAAACCCGCCAAGCCGTGCAGTATGCCCTCGAAGCCGGCTACCGCGCCTTCGACAGCGCGCAAATGTACGACAACGAGCGCGAAGTCGGCTCCACCATCCTCGCATACCTGAAAGAACACCCGGAGCTCAAGAGGGAGGATATCCACTACACGAGCAAACTGGCGGAGAACGAGAGGAGCTACAAGGCTGTGAGGGAGAGTATTAAGGAGAGCGTGAGGGAGTGCGGGTTGGGGTATATTGATTTGTTCTTGTTGCATAGTCCGTATGGCGGGAAAGAGGCGAGGTTGAATAGTTGGAAGGCGTTGGAGGATGCGGTGCTGGAGGGCGAGGTGAGGATTCCGGGCGTGAGCAATTATGGGGAGAAACATGTAAGTTTTGGAAGTCATTCTCTGTTCGTTCATTCATATTGTGCCTGTTCGTCCTAGAAGAGATATCGAGGAGGAAAGGAATATGAGGCTAAACAACCACAACGCTCCCTTCCAACCACCAACATCCTTTCCCAATCCAACCTAACCTAACACCACAAACAAACAGATCGCCGAACTCCTCTCCTCCTCCCCCCGCCTCCTCCCCGCCATCAACCAAATCGAACTCCACCCCTTCAACACCCACCCCTCCCTAGCCGCCTACTGCGCCTCGCACAACATCGTCATCGAGTCCTACGCGCCCCTCGCACGAGCCTGGAAAATGGACCACCCCACCATCGTCTCACTCTCCAAAAAGTACGACTGCACGCCGGCGCAGTTGATGCTAAGGTGGAATCTGCAGAAGGGACATGTGGTGTTGCCGAAGAGCGTGAAGAAAGAGAGGATTGTGGAGAATGCGGGTGTGGGCGGGTTTGAGGTCGATGAAGAGGATGTGAGGAGGTTGGAAGGGTTGGATGAGGGGTTGGTTACTGGTGAGTTCCATGTTATTCCTATTTTCTTTTTTCTAGTCGTGGTTGAGAGGTGGTGGCTGTGGTGTGGACGTTGCTGTTGCAGACAAGGTGAGATCTGTTGCTGACGTGATTCTTGTGTAGACTGGGATCCTCTCGATGCACCGTAAAGCATTAGTATGCCGGAAGGAACTTGGAAATGAATACATGAATATAATTAGGTTTGAAGCAATGAGCGGGAATCAGCTGTTCGGCGTTGCGTTTAGTATCCAAAGCGAGAGCCTGATCGTAATATAGGGCTGAAAACAATGTCAATGAAAACATTCAATGTGTTACGATACTTCCTGAGGGAGTCCAGACTTCTATACAAACTTGCTTCACCGTCATTTGCTTCAAACCGTGGGAGCGCCCGGAGATTAGGAGGTAGCGTGTGAAAGTGCGCCTTCCGGCATCTAAAGACATGTATAGCAGCCAGGACTCTATGATTTTGGTCTCTTTTGCCATTGTCCCATTCGATATCCACTTTCCAACATTGATCTTGCAAGCCAGAAAGCAATGCTGTGCCACGTGAGAGTTGCGGTACCATTTCGCATCAACTCCTTACTTCTCCCAGCAGTAGCGTTTTGTGCGGCGCCGTGGGCTGAGAGAGGAATCTTTTTGCTCAGTCAAAAAGTTGTGATGCGAGGTTTTGCGCCATCCAATGCGCAGGTGAGCAGCATACCAGCCAGCTGGCATGCCTTCCTCTTCCTGTGAGCAATCCAAGATTGTGGTTCGCACCAACATCGAGATTGTGCTTCAAGCCATTCCAACGGTCGATATCTCCGTCTTCAAAGTCGAGCTTGTTATCCATGGCGTCTGAACCTCGCTCACGCCGCCTCTTCTTCAGCACCAACCTCCTCCTCTTCATCCCACTCCTCTTCCTCTTCCTCACCCTCTTCATACCCCTCACCCTCCCCATCTTCCTCATCGCTATCCTCTCCACTCCCCTCGCTCTCACCCCCACTAGGATCATAATCCTCCTCCTCCTCATCCTCCTGATCCTGCAACAGCGCCTCCGCCTTCTCAATCTCGCCCCTCCCATCCACCTCCCCATCGCCATTAACCGCCACCTCCTCGCCCGCCGCCGGCTTATTAACATTGTGGATCTTGGCGCGGCGCTCGGCGGCCATGCTGGCGTCGTTGAGCCCGTGCGCGCGGATGTAGGCGTCGATGGGCTGGAAATCGGCCTGGTCGACCATGCTGAGCTCGTGCTCGGTTTGTTTGGAGGCGTCGGAGGGGTCCGTGGTGGTGATTACGATGTTGAAGGTGCGCTGCAGGACGGAGGTAAAGGAGATGCTTTCGATGCTGGCGAAGGGGAAGAAGGCGACGGGTTTTTTGAAGCCGAAGACGATGCCGGTGGAGAGGAGGTAGAGGTAGCCTGGGGAGGGATGGGGTGTTAGTGAGTGGGTTTGAGGATGGATGGAGGGAGGGCTGGTGCTGGACGGTATACCTTCTTTGCTGCCTCTGAAGGCTTTGGTGTGGAAGGCTCTCTCGCCTTTGCGGTGGGTTTGGGGGATTTCGCTGGCGAACTCGCGCTCGTTGGGTAGGATGAGCTTCTTGCTCAGGCTGGCCATGAAAAGATCGAGCTCTCTGCGTGTTACGTCGACGAAAGTGTCGTTCTCAGTGCCATGTAGTTTCTCCTGTAGACTCGTTGCAACACTGACGACCTCTGCTGATCCTTTTGTCTCGTTCATGGTCCACACCAGCGGTTCCGCCGGGGTGCCATCGTAGCTTTGCGATCCTGGTGCTGGAAAGACGAGGAAGCATTGTTGGCGCTGTGTCTTCTCTGCCACGGGTAGACAGAACATAGCCTCGACATCTTCGCCTCGAAGAGTGTATTCGACAGCATTCGTCGCTTGGTTGAGCAGACGAATTTGACGCTTCAAGATGTTGAGGTTGTCGGAGATGAATTGCAGCTTCAGCTTCTTGCGCAGTGGAGACGTGAAGCTTACGTCTTTGATCTCGAAGTCGATGTTTGGCGTATTTGACATTTCATAGCTACCGTTCGGAGGCGGTATCGAGCGTGCAGTTGCTTCGTCGGTTTGTTCCAGTTTGCGCTTTTTGGCGGTTGGTTCTGGAGGTACCTGGTTGTCGCCGTAAACCGGGTACTCGTTCACCTGGCCGGATTGTTTGAGGGACCAAATGTAGGTAGATATGTCTCTGATGAGCTCAGGAATACCATCTTGGAATTTTCCTACAAAGCAGTAAGTATTCGCTGTGTAGCTAGGGAGACATGGTAGCAAACACACTTGCGGCATCAAGACTCCTTCTCTCAAGACCGTAATTGTCGCCAAAGGCGCTTTTTATGAGCTTTTCAGTATGTTCATTCATGATGGGCGACAATGAGGTTGTGTGGAGTTTTTGTGGCGATTGTTCTTCAATACATGCATGCGCCCAGCACAGCACAGCAAGTCGAGCGTGTCGCGTCGAAGGCAGCTCGACACGCGACGACGTCAGCGCAAAGCAAACACTTCGGTGAGCAAGCCCGGGGATCCGAAATGCCTAAATGCCTCTGGTCGAACACGAACTTTGTGAACTTATCCGGGAGTGATCATGTGATCATCCTCCTCACACCCATTTGTTTCGTCGAGCGTGGCGGACCGCCCGTGGCGCGAGCCAAGAACCGACATCCGCCCACAGCACCCTTGCTGTGTCAGGCCTATTCTGTGCTTCTCAAGCGAAGACAGCATTTGCTACTACTGCTGCTGCTGCTGCCCTCTATACCGCTCGACTTGAGCAGTCCTTTCTGCCCATGCGGAGGGCGTGTCTCTGTCTGTCTTGAGATTGCTTCGTGAATCATCCCACACGCAAATCTCTCGCACGTCCTTACGCCCTCGGGATATCATGTAATGCCATTCTTGCTCTCCCACGCTGCCCAGCCCAGAGCGAAGGCGCTTGGCGCCAGACAAGACTCTGCTGCTTGCCCACGTTACGCCAGCTCCCGGCTCAGGCGTGGAAGCAGCGCAGCAGAGGAAGAGAGGTAGGGAGGTGTTTTGTTTTCTTGCTCATCGCCATCATCACCATCATCATCATCATCATCATCAGTGTCATCAACATCGAGGTGCACCATCCATCAAACATCAGCATCCTTCACGCCCTCTAACTCGCACTCTATCCCCTGTCCGCCTTGCGCGCGTGCAAGCCACTCTCTCCGCGCCAGCTCGCACTTGCCTACTTGGGCTGTGAAACTCACGTGCTTTGGCCCACCCAGACATAAATACAGCACGCCTCGTTCACAGCACTATGCTGTTCACACTATCGAAAACAAATATATTTCTCCTCTTCGTGTCGTCAATACTCGCCATAGCCAGAGCGCAAGATTCCACCACACAAGATGACCTCTCGAAATCTTCCGCCCCACCAGATCCATCACCTTACCCGACTGCGACTATCTTCTTGCCAGGCAGCTTGCACCAACTTCCTGGCGATGGAAGAAATCTGGCTGCCTCGGTGATTACGGCTGTAAGTTTGGCCGCCATTAATAGTAATGTCGATGTAACAAATAATCTGACATCCCTCTGATAAAGAACGAGAACCAAACTGCCTATGCCATTGGTTGCATGAGTATCGCAGCCAACGCTTCGACCCCTGGGCCTCAAGGCTGCATGTTGCAGTCTACAATTACCGTCACTGGCGGCGAGAGCACGCTGATCTACACCTACAATCCGATCGTGACGACGGACGATGGGATGTAAGTAATGATATGTTTCCATCATCAGCGTCGACATGATATTCTCCGCCTGACATTCATTTCTCAAATACTTTAAGCATAATCATCAGGAAGAAGAACAACACAACTTCATCGTCATTCTGTCATACCCAATACTGATCTATTTCCAGGCCCGGCACATCAATACCCCCTCCACCAAGCACCTCTCACTCCGGCGCCACCATCAACTGCAACATGGCCGGCGGCACTCGCGCCACAGCCGCTACCTGCACCGGCTCCTCGCAAATCGAAGGTCTCGGCCGCGTAGGCTCCAGCACGACTCTGGCTTCGACGCAAATCAACTACGCCACTCTGACCGTCACCGCTGGCCGTGCAATGTTAGCTTCGGCGAGCGAGGCGGCCGCACAAGCGAGTAATGGCGAGAGCAGTGGAGACGGAAGCGGCGACAAGAATGCTGCGTCTTCGCTTGGGGAACTTTGTTGGGGTGTGTATGGGTGGGTCGTGCTTGTTGCTGGTTTGCTGGGGGTGGGAGTATTGTAATGTGATGAGTTATTGAGCGTTTTGGAGTACTTTTTCCTTTCCATTTTGCCGAGATTGGCGATAGCAGTCAGACTGACATGAACATCAACACTACACGATGTATTAAACCGGCGGCACAACACCACCCTTTTGAACGGCTGGGCTGAATGAATGCTCCTCCACTCCATCCCCTCCCAGGTCCCATGCACACTCCCATAAGCACGTTCAATAAACCCACGCACATCACGCATAACATCTCCTCTGCCAACAATCTCCCCCCTACTCCCTCCCTCAACCTCCGCATTCACCATATCCGCCAAATCCACCCACCCAGGACTGCGACAAACCTTGAACCGCTCAAGTTGGGCGAGAGAGCGCGAAAGAGCAATCGCCAAAGCTACTTGCGTTTCGCCTCCTTCAAAACCTCACAAAACCCTTCAACCATACAACGCACGTCACGCACGAAATCCCGCTTCCCAACAATCTCGCTCAACAAGTCCTCGCGAAATCCCCGATCAACTATCTCAGCGAAATCCGCCCAGCCGAAACTCCGCTGAGCCTGGAAGCGCTCGAGCTCGATCAGGAAGCTCAGAGTCTGACTGCTCTCGGATCGTAGCAAACTGCTGGTGTGCAGCAGTGCGATGGCGCCTTGTATTGCTGGGCGCTACGATGGGAAGGACTTGAAGAGGTGGCGAGTGGTCTCTCTGATCTCGTCGACGGCATGATGAAGGGCGAATGTGTAGATTGAGAGGCGGATTTCAGGAGGGAGGTCGAGGAGCGGGGAGTGCTGCTCGATGCGCTTGGCCTTGGCCTCGGACTCGATGTTGTTGGCTGGCATCGTGTCTAGATTGTGGTTTGGTGAGTTTGCCTGGTGGGAGGCTTGCGAAAGGATTACCAGTTGGGCGGGAAGTGTTCGTCCGGGGGTGGATGGTACTTGTTTTGAGGTTGGGCTTTTCTTGGTTTCAACTTGGGCAAGACTGATGTGGGATTAAGGAAGTGTCGTGGGTGTCTTCGGTGGCGCTGTGCTTCGGGCGTAGAGACTGGGAGGAGAAAGGCACGCGCCGGATAAGTCACTGAAGTTGGTGTGACATCTAGTGGTTGGTTCTGATTGGGTGTTCATTGCGCTGCCTACCCAACATTCACTTCCCAAAGTCACTGGATGCGCGCTCGCCGACGCATCTATTCACCCAGACCCTGTTTCTAAACACCATCGCCACCAGACTGACCAAACACGGCTCATCACAGCAAGAAAAACATGATGTTGATCCTTTGGGATGAGGCAGCGCGCATGCTCTAGGTCATGGCATCCATAAAGGTCCAACTAAGCGACAACTGCCTCCGACTGCGGCCAGATAAGCCCAATGGCCGCTCTTTCCATAGACTCCACCAACTTTATAATCTCACCTCCTATACCTTTGCCTTCATCGTCCACAATCTCAGACAATCGGAACGAATCGTGTCGCTTCAGCGGATGCAGTTCCGCCTCTTGCAGCTTCTTAATCACGCCCACATTGCCTTTCACGGCAGCTCGCTCGAACAAGCGTTTGAAGTCAGGTCCATAACGTACGATCAGGTTTCCGTGCTCGATGATGACCAAAGCTAGGTCATGCAGGGAGCGTTTCCGCGCAGTCTCGAGAGCGTCGAGACCCGAGACGCTTGGCTCCAAGCTCGCGCCACGCTGGATCAGGAATCGGAGCGTCTCTAGATACTTTTCTCCCTGCTCGTGATCTTGGTAGAGTTCGTACTTGTCGAGGACGAGGAATATGGCTGATTTTCCTTCGGCGTTGACGACGTCGATGTCTGTGTCTTGCAGCAGGAATTCGCAGAGAGGGATGTTGTTTTCTTCGGCGGCACAGTGGAGAACCTGTCTTGAGTTAGTAGCTGCCGTCATAGTATGTGGGTCTTTGTCCTCTGGTACCTACCAGGTTTCCGTGCTTGGGATCCGGAAGCCAGAAGTCATCAGCAGGGTCATTAAGCTGTTCTTGGAACTCAGCTACGGCACAGGTCGCGAACGACCACGCAGGGCGTCGTCTTGTGAACGTCTCTGCGGTCGAATGATTTGGTAGGCTGGACCAGCTTGGAAGTGCGCAGATGAGCTGAATGTAGTGATCTTCTGGGTTATCGCAGTTGACAATATCGATAGGCGACCAGCCTCTACTATCGCATAGCTCAGCGCTCGCGCCAAGCTGTAGGAGGCGGTCGATCGTATCAGGTGCTCTCATCCCGCTGGCGTAATGCAAAGGACACCAGCCAAAGGCATCTGTGGTGTCGAGTGGCAGCTTCTCCTCCAAGTGCAAGTAGTCCACCACTGAAGCACGCTCGCAGATGGAAGCAGCGTGCAGCAGTCCGCGTCCGTTTCTGTCGAGACAGGCGAGATCAGCGCCAACTTTGGACATGTTGCGGAGGATCGGGACCACCTCATCCTCATTCATTTCGTCGTTCCGGAGCAGCAGCATAGCCGCGGTCATCCCGTGTGAATCGCAAATATCAAGCATCTCAGAGGTGCAACGCGTAGAATTCAACAGGCAGTCGATCACAGCACCGCTATCATGCGGCTTCTCGACTGCAAAGTGAAGAGCCGTCTTGCCGGCTTTATCTTGCAAGTCGAGCTTCATATCTCGATGTTGCAGTAACAAGTCGATGATCTCTGCATTACGACAGCCGACACCGACAGCTTCCATAATGGCTGTATGCCCCCCAGACGTTATTTCGTTCACGTCTGTGCTAGGTTGATCTAACAACAGTCTAAGTAGTTGCAGATTGAGAAATGTATGATTGCGTTTGCTGACACGGATGCTAATGCGGATGCATTCAATCAGTGGAGTTGTGTCCGGAGGAAGCTCTTGTCTTTCGAACTTCGATGTGTGCTTGAGAATGAGCTTTGTCGTATCGTAGTAACCTTGCTGCACGGCATCGTACTCAACGGCTTCTAACAGGGCCGTACGACCGTCTTTTGATCGGAAACTCACATCAGCGCCAAGCTCGATCATCCGTCGGGCAAAATCAGCCTGCCCTCTGGATGCGGCTACCATGAGGGGAGTTTTTCCATAGACAGGGTCAACCACGTCTACTGAGGAGTGAGCAGCGGCTGTGAAGTATCCGATGAACTTGGTGAGACCAAACCAGGCACATACGTGCAAAGAGTGGCATCCAGGCCAAAGATCAAAGTATTGGTCGCAGCGATTCGCCAAATACAGGCACCCAGCAAGCTTCCTGGGGTCTTGTAGCATGCTGAGTGTCTGCTGAATCAACGAGCCAACAGGTGGTGCTTGTCTCTCATCAAACTTCCTGTAAGCGGCTGACTGCTGCACATAATCGCCCCACTTGGGAGCAGCGTAACCCAGGAATGCGTTCTCAGACAGCCTTTCTCTTAGGCTCCGCTCCGCGGAGATAGTCCATCGATCAAAGCAGGGCAAAGCTGCAAAACTTCTGACCGTCAGGTCCGCCAAGTCAACATACAGAGGGCGGAAGTCTTCGTTGCAATTCTCTTGCAAGTACACTTTGAAATCATCGTGGAATGCCTCTACGATGTTCCTGTCACCGACCTGAAGCGTCCCCTGGCAAAGAGCATAGAGGTCCTGTTGATTGATAGCCTCTCCGAGTTTTAGCAGTTGTAAGGCATCGGTCATTTCCTTAAACGACACAGCCGAACCCGTTAAAACCTGAGACACCAGGCAGAATACAGTGAAAGCTGTTTTGACATTCTGGGAACTCTGCATTTTGACCTTGGACAGGAGTGTGTCGAACAATTCTTCTTCAGGCCGCAAGACATGGGTCTGGACATTCATGATCTCTTCGTAACCAGCCCATTGGCAGTCTCTCAAGTACCCTAGTAGCGCCTTGCAAATTACCAGGACACCTCCCGATTTTTTGGAAATAGCGTCCTCGATTCGTTCGCGCTGCGTCTGTACAAGGGTGTGTAGCTCGTCGTCAAAGTCTCGCTGTTCCAGATGTCGATCAAGCTCATGTACGATGAACCTGCTGATTCCCTCATCGTCTGGGCCGAGATATACAGCCGCTTCTGCATGCCGTCGGACGACGTGCTCATTTTCCAGGCAATCTTGTTCTTCGATGCACTCATCGCAGAAGCTTTCGTCGCAATCTTTGCAATGTTGGTGGTGGCCAAGGTACTCGTTCTCGCAGCTTTTGCATGTGTGCTCCACGATGCGGTTCACTGGCTGGCCCAGATAGTTCGTGATCATCACGTAGCATCCGTACTCTACGAGCGTCGTGATTTCCTCTTCCAACTCATGGCGAGATGCTGCAGGACACCTGTCTAGCCCGTCGACGACGATGTATATCTTAGCAGACGGTATACATGCAGCTGTCACCATAGCCCTCAGATCTTTAAGATTCTCCGGCTGAGGCTCCGCCTTTGCATCCTGACTGTGAAGCTGCTGGGAAATGGTCTGCAGGAATCTGTGCCCAGCCGACACACCGCCTCCGCCTAACGTCAGACGTTCGTCCACAAAAGCGTCGTCCGGGTCGAGGAACACTGATGCGACACCTATAGTGCCCTCGCCATTATGCTCAGATATGAGCTTCTCAGCTACGGCCGCTGAGAACGTTGTCTTGTTGGCGTGAGCGTTGAGTGGAGGTTTGCTTTGGGGTTATGCGCTTACCTTCCCACACTGAGGGGCGGCATGGACGTAAAGTCTCGAGAAGTAGTTGTCGTAAGCCCACCCGGTGAAATCATCAGATTCGAAGATGTACTCCCAGATATCAACGTAATCCGCAAGTAGCCTCTCCCGTATCAGTCCAGCATCGAACTTTCCGAAACATTCTTCCGATGTCATTTTGGTACAAAAACGAGTAGTGACTATCCAAGTCTGCGCCGAAGATTCACGGAAGAGATTATTAGCATGTCCATGTGCATGTTTCAGCCTTGCCGGCCATGCATGGGTTTAGAAGCCTGCATCTCTCAAACAGCCCGACCTCCCACTCTATCACGTCTCGAACGGAGTGTACCGAGAGGTTGGGTTGCAGCGACCGAGAAACGGGGCTAGATAGCCACGAACAATCAAAAAGAAGGGTTAGTTCGCAGAGCTGAATGTCTGGTCGCAGTCTATCACCGCAAAGCGGTAGATTCTGCCCCCAAGTCTCCCAAGCGAAATGAGCGAGTCAGTTCAGCCGCAACCTCCAACATCCACACCAACGTCTTTCGAGCGCCGTGATAGGCTTCACCAGTGCTTTTGTTGCACCACTACTGCCGTGGCTGCATATGTAATGCGCCACAAGGCATCTGCACGGGCAGTCATACCCGAAAGAGACTCAAGGCTGAGCAGTGCAGCAATTATAGACACGGGCAAACAGGACACCAATATACTGGCCATGCGATAACCCGAAAATGGCGCCTCAGGCCAGGTACAGATGTGCACCCCTGCACCACCTGCTCTGTCCCAGTGATCCTTCATAATGGGAATCGTGGCCGCCGTGAAGGACGGCATGTCCAAGGCCGCCTTCACTACAAGCTTTCTTCACCATGCGGCGCGACGTGAACCTTGCAGCCTTCCTGGCGCTGACATCGCTGACCTCAGTCCTGGCCGTCGAGGATAATGATACACCTACTCTGTCAGACGACAGCTGTGGATATATCATCAATTCAGTGGAATCCAGTATGTCTGTTCAAGCTTGCACGGACTCAACTTGCTAACTTCCTTAGATGGGTCGCCCTGGTTCTGGGCATCGGATGTGTACGCATGTCTTACGAGTGTACCGTTCAATTCGGCTGTGGCATTACGTTTCCTGAAATACTACAAGGAAACGGTCCAGTTCCACAGCAATCTCGACATTCTCAAATCGCCACCCTCAAGCTACAAGCAGCCTCCCGTTGACTTTATGCAAGGTCTGGCAGACCTGCAAGCCAAAGTCGAGGCCGGAGAGTACCAGAACCAGTACGCATTCGAGCATGAGCTGCAATCCCTGGTTCTCAAAGTGCACGACTCGCATTTTAAGCTCTTTGCTGGCGTGCTCAATCAGTTCTCGTTTGGCAGCAATTGGGAGATCATCTCGTTGTCTGAGGATGGGCGCAAAGCCCCAGAAGTTTACGTGTACAATGACAGCCTTTCGGAATGTATCGCACAGCCTGGGTGTACTCCGTCTTCGGTGGACACGATGAACGGCATTCCTGTTGTGGACTACTTGACCAGCTTCGCCGCGAACCAATCTTTCGGTCTCTTGGAGCCGCATGCAGACTGGAACTCACTCATGATGTCTTCTGCTCTTTCGATCAAAGGAGGACTGACGACTTTCGGAGGATCTGCAGCTTTGTACCCTGGGGACGAACTCGATATCGTCCTCAAGGATGGGTCAAGCAATTACAGCAGTTATTTCGTCTCGCTATACAACAGTCCAGGGTAAGCACTAGTTGCTGGAACCCTTCTACATACAAGACTAATAGGAATGGCAGGTATACAGGACCGCTGACAACTGGCGGCGACTTCTACAATTTCTACGTGCTTGGTCTCCCACCGGCTTCTTACAATGCCACTGCCTATTTCGATAGTCTCGCGGCTTCGGAAAGTGACACGGACAATTCGACTTCAAGCCCCCCCGAAGTTACCCATTGGGCCGACAGCGCCTATCCAAACACAACTCTAGTCCATCAAGAGGACCTTGGTAACACCGGCTTTGTGACTGGATACCTCCTCGACGACATCTCGACTGCCGTGTTGAGCATCCCGAGTTTCAACAGCGATGTCGAGCCCTTCTCTGATGTCCTTGGGAACTTCATTGCCAACGCAAGCGACGCAGAGGCCAAACGGCTTATCATTGACTTGCAACAAAACGATGGAGGGCAGACTTCACTTGCGCTCGCAGCATATCGCCGGGTATGGCCTTTGAGAAATCCATAGCAGTCGGTTTCTAACTAACAATTCCAGTTCTTCCCAGGAGTCGTACCATTCACAGGCAGCAACATGAGAGCCCACAGTGCAGCCGACGCTATCGGTCAGAGCTTCACCGATTACTTCGACTATCTAAGTCCTGACGACGATTACTACACCGACTTCGTTGCCTCGGAATGGGCCATCACAGACCGCATCAATGCCCAAACAGGTCGTAACTTCAGCTCCTGGGCAGAGTACTTCGGACCTCGTCAGCTGAATGGCAGTCTCTTCACGCTCACACAGCAGTACAATCTCTCCAGTGATGTGTTCACCGGCTGGAATCTGGATGTTATCTTCCCGACCGATACCTTTAACACGTCCGCACCCAAGCAAGAGTTCCCGTGGCGTGCTGAAGATATTATCATCGTAAGTTAGAGTCTTACACCTGACAAGGACCGTACTGACAACTGCACAGCTTACTGATGGCTTATGCGCATCTGCGTGTTCCCTCTTCGTGGACATGATGACCAAACAACGTGGCGTACGTACCGTAGTGGTGGGCGGTCGACCCGAGTCTGGCGCAATGCAAGCTGTCAGCGGCTCTCGTGGTACAGCCGCTTACTCCAGCGACGAGCTCGACATGGACATCGACACCGCAGTCATCCTGAACGACACCACGGCAGCTATCTTGCCCCCTAGGGCCAACCTCACCGATACTGGCATGGTAGTCTACCACGTCGGAATCAACTTGCGAAATCAGGTGAATGCCAACACCACGCTGCCAAACCAGATGCGCTACATGCCTGCAGACTGCCGCATATACTGGACCTTCGCGAACTTCGAAAACTACACCCGCCTATGGCACGACGTCCACACCGCAGCGTACATCGACAGCAGCCTGTGCGTCGCCGGCTCCACCAACGCCACCACATCGCCAATCCAAAAGCGAACCACCAACCCCCAAACCGACATCGACTCCTCAGACCGCGTAGCCCTCAGCTCCTACATCCTCGATGGCCTCACCGACCTCCCCACCGGCACCGGCGTCCCCGCCGACAAAGGCCTCACAGCCGCCAACTTCCCCATCCTATGCGCAGGCAAAGACGGCAAAGCCGACAACAGCCTGTGCCCGACCGGGAGCGTGTGCAAAGAAATCACCGGCAACTGCAAGACCTGCAGCGCGACCAACAGCCGCTTCGGCGGCTCGAGCTGCGGCGCGGCGAAACCGCACAGCGAGTTCCGCTGCCTGAAGTCCTGCACCACGGACTTCCAGTCCGCGTCGGGGATTTGTGGGAATCTGCTTACTTGTGCTGGGGGTAAGCAGGTCGATAGCAAGGTCAATGCGAGCACGAGCAGCAAGAATCGCGTGGCTGCGAAGAAAGGCGTGACGAAACGCGGGTACTGCGAGCCGGTGTGGGACGAGACGTTGACGTGCAAGCAGCAGGACGAGGTGTGGAGCGTGTACACCAGTAACGCTGCGACTGGGCGTAGTTTCGTTTCGCCGGATAAGATCAGGCGGCCTGCTGCGTCGTGAGTCGTTTGTCCTTGTGTATCCTAGCGTGTGGGGGGTTTCTCATTCTTCCTCCCCTCTTCGCAATCTACAATCGACACCATAATGCCTCGTTAAGCTTCCTTCCACTTGGTCTCATTCCGGTCCCCTACATGCACTCATGGCCCTGTCTGCCAAAATCCAACGTCAGCAGCTGTTGACAAGCTTTTGAGCCAGCGATGCGAACACAAAGACACCGCCCAGTAGCACAACAACTCACAAGCACCAAACGCTGTGTCGCCGTACGCAAACCCCCTCAACCAATGCCGTTGTACTCATCTCCCGATTCAATCAATGGGTATCAACAGCACGCCCTCTCGTATGACACGAGAACACAGCTATCGCTTCTTGATTCTGCATCAACCCAGAAGACGACATCGAGACGACTCGATGTATATTCATGGTCCTTAGGGATGGGAAGCATACAACATAGCTTTGATCTTGAACTTTGACCTTGAAATGGAATGGAATGATGGTAAAAATAAAATAAAAAAGGACCGCCTTGTGTATATGTCTATCAATTTCCACGTTCTCCTTTTTCCCATTTCCATTAAAATTCACTTCCATTTCCCTCTCTCTCTCTCTGCAAACAATTCCTATACGAGTATTGGCTTCAAAGGCCCCGACGAAGGTCTCACATGAAAGAAACAGAAAAGCGGTGAAGCGCAGCGAATTGAAGGAAAAATCAAGCAAGAAAAACAGTAACGACAAAAACGCCACGCCTGATGAATAAACTTACATACAATCTTTTGAGGGTTGTGACAACGGGAAAAAAACCCATCGCTTCCTCGGCCACCTGATGAAAAAACGAGAAAAAGAAATCCAGGCTCGTATTCCGCCATTAAATTCCCCAGTTTCCAGGCCCAGCGCGGATTGACATTACACAATCCCCTTTTCACTCAATTTTGGCAGGTCTTCTTCCAAGAAAACCACTCTCTCAATGCCTACCAACCGACGCCTCCTTCGTCTCGGCAGCCAGCTGCTCGCTCGGCGCATCTCTCGCCATCACAACATCCGCATCCGCCTCCTCCTTAGGCTCGGGTCGTCCCCGCCTGCCTCGCGCAGTCTGCTCAACGGGGCTCTTAGCTTCAGGAGTGTCGTCCTCGCCGCTGTTCGAAGGGCTGGGCGCGCGGCTGTCGGACAGGTTGCGGCGGCTGCTGCCCTGCATCCAGCCCTTGACGCCGCCGATCAGGCCCATGGCGTAGCCGGCCGCGAAGTCCTTGTTGCTCTGCTTGTTGATGCTGCTGCCGCCGGGGGTGGTGGCGTCCAGCGGGTTGAGGCGCTCGACGGCGAGGGGGCTCTTAGCGCCTGAGCCGCGGGGGGTCATGCTGCGGAGCGAAGGGGCGGGGGAGTTCTGCCTGCTGGGTTGCCAGAACTGCTTGAGCTCGCGGCTGAGTTCTTGGCCGGTGGTGGTCCAGTTCTGGCGGATGTTATCGCGCAGCTCGCCGACGTGGCGCTTGATGTCGAGCTCGTTCTTCTTGAGCCAGGAGACGTTGAGCTCTTGTCTGGAGGTGCCGCGCTTGAACTGGCGCGAGATGTACTTCTCGTAGTCGCGCACGACCTTGGTGATGATGCCCGTTGTGCTGACGCCCTCTGTGCGCTGGGTAACGAGGAATTTGCCCTGCTCCTTGATCGGCTTGTAGATGTCGTCGCCCTCGCTGGCGCCGTAGGGGATGTCGTCGTGCGCGACGTAGTCGATGTTGTGCTTGCTCAGGAAATCCACGTCGATCACCCACGGGCAGTCCTCGACCACCTCGTCAACCCATTTGCAATGCCTGACCGATTCCGCGCGCTCCTTGGCCGACAGCACGGTCAGACCCTTTCGCTTGTGCGTCTCTTCGTCACCTGTGACACCAACAATGAGGTAAGTTCCGGGAAAAGCTTCCTTTGCCTGCTGAAGCTGGCGCATGTGTCTGTGAAAATAGCATAGTCAGCCAACCTGTAAATTCCCAAATCGTTCAAAAAAGCCAAACTCACCCAAGATGGAACAAATCAAACACGCCGTCCGCATACACCCTCACCGGCCTCCCAGTCGGCGGCTTATTAGTCTTGTAACCACCCTGCGGATCCACAGCGCCCGCCTTTGGAGGAGGCGCCATCCTCATCTTGCCCGCCTCGCCGTGCTCGCCAGCCTCATTGACAGTACCACCGCCGTTCAAGCTGGCGCCGTCCGAGTCGCCATTGGCGTCGGCAGCTTTGCTCGAGCGCGTCCGCTTCGCGGGTTTCACGCTCTCAGTGGCCGCGTCGACGATCTCGTCAGGCGTGGCAGATGCTGGCGGCGCGGCGACGGCGATTTCAGGCGGGCCGTCCTTGGTAAGGGTGCCGGCGCGTTTGCGTTTGGGTGCCATGGCTGTGTGTGTGTGTGTGTGTGTGTGTGTGTGGAGGTGTGTGGAGGTGTGGTTTTGAGGGAGTTTATTATTATGTTGGGACAAGCGGAGGGTCCCGGTGTTTGTTATCTGGCGGAGTTTCTGCGGAGGTGGAGTCGCAGTAGTAGCGGCGCGGTAGTGGTGGTGGAGGTGGTGGAGGAGGAGGAGGAGGAGGAAGTGGCAGTAGTATTCGTCTCAGGGGAGAGAGCGAGAGAGAAGTATTAGGGAGAGTGGAAGGATGCGGCAGGCCGTCTTGAAATGGGTCCAAGCGGAATGGGCAGAGCTCGCGATTAGCGAAATAAATCAATGGGGGAGGTGGCAGCAGCCAGCAAGCAAGCAAGTCGTGTGGAGAGCTCGAGCCCGGTTTCTTGTGAGTGTGGAGAAGGACGACTTGACACGTTCTACTTTCTTTTTAGCGTCACCTTCTGAATGTCCAAGGTAGGAAGCCAAGTCTCCCGCTCTAATTTGGTGGCTCCTAAGCGTTGATTAATCAATTACTGTATACGAGTGCGTCGAGAGTAGAAACGGGACACGCGACCCAGCTCCTCATCAACAATGAAGCAAACCGAATAGATGCACAGCGTCTCAATAGCACACACGCCTTATACACAGCACAACTGTCAAGATAGCAGCTCCAAAAAGTTGGCAGCCACAGCCTTGGCCACAGCAGGAAGCTTTCGTTGTACGTACGTCATATAATATGCATAGCCACATCCTATGCACATCAGCCCGAGGAGACATAAGTTGTCCAAGTTGTTCATGTTGCTTGTTGGGAGTTGGCGGGTGGCGTTGTGACCGCATACTGGACCTTAGGGCAAGTCGAACCGGTGGAGAACGCGTGAGGTGAGACGTGACCATTTGAGCTTCGAGGAACCTTAGTTTGACATCATCTGTGTGCCTTTTCGAGTGAACTGTCCTCTATTTTCAGAGAATGTAGAAAGCAGTACATGTATCACAACACAGCATACCATAATTTCAAACATCAAGAAAAGACACTCCCACTAAAAATGCATATCGTAACATGGGTATCATTCATGCTTCATTTCCATGCTTCTGTCGAAGATAAAACCAAGGGGGAAAAGGTAGGGGCTAGAAGAAAAGAGGGAAACAAGTGTGTCCTGGCAGCAACCGTCTACTGGCTCGCGGGGCCATCAGTAGCAGCCTTGATCTTGGGCTCCTCAGGTGTGGCCGTCGACGAAGAGTCCTTTGTAGGCTCCTCGGCTTTGGGTCCAGGAGTTCCCTCCCGTTGCGCGCGGTCCTCCTGCTCGCCGTTGGTCTTGGAGCTCTCCGCCTGGCCCTTCTTGATCTGCTCCTCAACATCGCTGTCCACCTCCTCCGCCTCGCCCATGTCCACGTCGTCTTCGTCATCGCCAGAGCCCGTGATGATCTCCGTGCCGTCGCCGAGAAGGATGACACGGCCGCCACGTCCACCGAGCAGGCGTGTGCGCTGGTCCATGTCCATGTACTCATCCTCGTCCGATGCGTCGAAACGGTGGTGCGCGCCGGGTCCCCTAAATTCCGCTTCACAGAAAGTCAGCTTGACGCTCTGGCTTTCCGCGCCAACTCCACTCCTGTACGGGCACATCGAAGCGAGCGACGGGTTGGCACGCACAAAAGCAAGTGCGCGGATGGATCAAGACTTGCCGTACTCTGGAGGCGCGCAAGGCCCATCTCCGTTCGCGACCCGCTCGGCGATCATGTTGTACCACTCCTCCAGGGTCTTGCCGTTGAGGAGAGCAATAACGCTCATGGTCATGTTGTCACATCCGACTCCGCCGGTCTCGCTGTTGGAAGCAAGGCAGTTGTCCATCATGTTCTCGCAGATGGCGGGAAGGTCCTGCTTTGCGGCAATGCCTCTGCGAACAAACTCGACGACAGCCTGGGATGATTGGCAATCCCAGATACCTAAGGAATGTTAGTGTTGACTAGTGAAGT
>Ga0265797_10002746_pt1 | contig 29130 bp, 38 predicted proteins | sample P2T30metagenome_FD_192433 | JGI IMG/M metagenome (GOLD analysis project Ga0265797, IMG submission 192433) | Plant litter microbial communities from East Loma Ridge, Irvine, California - P2 T30 | ecosystem: Environmental > Terrestrial > Plant litter > Unclassified | place: USA: California...
CCACACAGAGCGGAGAAACCAAACCCCTCCCCCCGTACATGCTCTCCCTCCGCGACCCCGCCGACGAAACCAACGACCTCGGCCGCAAAGGCATAGCCATCAAGCACGTCCAAGCCACCTTCCGCGACCTCCACAAGAACCTCCTCCTCGACACGAAATTCAACAAGCGAGCCTCCATACTCTGCCCTCTCGTAGGCACATCCTACATGCTGCAACTCGAGCGTCGCAGGAAACTACAAAACTACGGTCGCGAGTGGGTGGAGAGGGAACAAAAGGACCTTGCTCAATTGGCAAAGGAGGTTAGAGAGGGTGGATGGCAAGGTGTAGTAAACGCAGTAGATGAAGAGGTGCTGAAGGACTATGTGGAGGAGGATGCGGATGAGAATACACTGAAGATGATGGAAGAGGAAGAGGCCAGGCTACGAGTGGCCAAGGAAGAGCGGGATAGGGAGTGGAAGAGGCTGGCCGATGAGAAGACTCAGCGGTTGAAGGAAGAAGCGCAGAATACGTCGATACTAGACCATGGTGTTACCATGTCTTCGATCTTGGGTATGGGTACGTCGGCAGTGGAGGATCCGCAGACAAGTAAAGATAGTGTAGACGGACAAGGCGACGAGGCGAAGAAGGCCTAGTCGCTTACCGATGTTGTAAAATATCATCACATTCAACCTTCACACATGCGCGTCTCCAGCCCATCAGTAATCACAAACAAGCACGCAACTCAAGTCGAACATCAGAGAAGAAACCGAGCCTGTTGTGGTAAGAGTGATAATAGCCAGATGCTATGAACCCCAGTCCAGCATGCATGCCGTAGTACAAGTGTAAAACCCCCCATCAGTCACTACCATGAAAGTCTGCCCCTAACAACCATCATCCTAGCCTCCCTTTCGCAGATGCTAACGACAAAAGACACGCTCTCCGCCGCACCCAGTCTTGACGCTCCTTTGTTGCGCTTCGAGAGCCTAGATGGCGTACTTTCGGGTCCACTCGCGCGCCGTCGATTCGTAGCGGGACCGGTCGGTCTTGTAGACGTGTGCGATCTCGGGGACGAGCGGGTCGTCGGGGTTTGGGTCTGTCAGCATCGAGCAGATACTCAGCAGCACTGTGATTTTTATTAGTATGTGTTCTACTCGACGTAGGGGACTCAGGTAACGCACCCTTTGAGATGGTCAGAGCAGGGCTCCATTGGTCTCGCAGAATGTCCAAGCAGATGCTGCCGTTGGAGTTGATGTTGGGGTGGTAGATGCGGGTGGTGAAGTTGACCTTCGGGGGCTTGAAGGGGTAGTCGGTTGGGAAGTGGATTGCTAGGAAGAAGACACCGCCGGAATATGGTGAGTCGCCGGGACCCATGATGGTTGCTTGCCAGTGGAACTGCGTGTTGTTAGTGTCATGTCCAGTGTGGTTTTTCGTTCGCCCAGCCGCGTGGCTGTCTTGACGGAGAGTGACGTACCAGATCATCTCCGATGGGGCCAGCTGAACAGGAAGAGGGAGGGTCACTAGGGGTATCATGTCAGCAAAATGTTCTTCTCGTCATGTTCTCGCAGGGTTACGGCGTTGCAGCCTTGCTTGAGGGCCCGCATGCGGTCGTGGCCGTGCAAGCAAAACAGCGAGCCTCGCCGCCAGCCACGAGGGCCGGGAGATGGGTCACGTACCGGCCGAGATCGGTCAACTCCTTGTTGATGCGCTTGAGAGCCATGGCTGCGGTGTGTGTGTGTGGTGTGTGGAGTGGTGGTGACGGGTATCGCGGGTGTCGGGGTCGAGCGAGTTGGTGTTGAAGAGTTGAAGTGGGATGTCTGCGCAGGCAAGGCGGTTAGTTAGCGGCGGGGATCCAAAGAAAGCAAGTGCGGCGTGTCAGCGCGGGAACCTCATCCGCCACTCTTTAACTCACTCACCTCTGACTCTATGTGAGGACAAAGACGGTCACGCTGTACGAGCACGATGTTTTGCACGATGGGGCTGGAGCAGGGGCGTTTGTATTTATCATGTGTGAGGAGCCAACCGCACGAGGCGAGACAAGCTGACCGCCCAACTGTCGCTGCCCACATTTCCACCGAGCGTTTCTACCCAGCAACCGCGCTGGGTGGCAACCTATCGAAGCCTGGAGAAGATGCCTCAAGGCTGACATGGACATTCACGCTGCTTCTGACCTCACTTAGTCACCACGCATTGGGCGGTAGCGAGGCCTTTACTCGGGTGGCGAACGGCACTGTGGATACGAGCAATCAGATGTGATACTTGCCGCGTTCGAGGCAAGAGTCGCCGGGTTTGATATGCATTTACTTCTAAATAAACATTGCCTGCATGCGTACCACCGCTAGGCGCCTACAGCTGACATGTTGCCTGTGATTGGGTGCGCTTCTACGTATTCTTGTTGGTAGTACAGCAACAACCCGAGTATATTTCACCATTAGCAGAATGCTTGTAGACCTGTGATTGCACGACCGAGGATCAAAGCTGATGCAGGTTAGTCAGAGTCGAGACACGTTTCGATTGTACTCACAGTGGATGTCGCTCTGGCCCTCATATGTCTGCGTCACAAACAAGTTGGCGACATGTCTTCCGATCCCGTACTCGTCGGATACTGCGTTTCCGCCAAACACTTCTTGCAGTCTGCTCACAGTCAGTACATGTCGAACAAGCGCTTGGTGCTACTTACGTTCGCGCGTTGATCAAAGCCCGGTCACAGTTCTGTCTCTTGATCATAGAGATCATCTCAGGTGCAGCTTTGCCCTCGTCCTTGAGCCTTCCGACTTGGTGGGCGGCCAGGATACCGTATGCAGCATCCGTCGTCGCGTCAGCTAGCTTCTTCTGCACAAGCTGGTACTTGGCAATCGGGTTGTTCTTGAATTGTTTCCTCTCGAGGGCGTACTCTCGGGTCCTTGCAATGCAGTCCTCGAGAGCACCGATAGTCCCCCAGGCAATGCCATATCTGGCCGAGTTGAGACAGCTGAAGGGCCCCTTCAAACCCTCAACCTCTGGAAACATGTTTGCTTCGGACACGGGACACTCATCAAGCTGGATCATGCCGGTAATGGACGCCCGCAGACCGTTCTTGTGCTTGATTGGCGGGGTCTCGAGAGTACCCGGTGGACATTGGTCGCGCTCAATGACAAAGCCACGGATCTTGCCAGTCTCCTGCAGCTTCGCCCAGACAAGGAGAACATCGGCAATGGGCGAGTTTGTGATCCACGTCTTTGATCCAGACAGTGAGTAGTAGCCCTTCTTAGTCGGATGTGGCTTAGCAGTTGTCTCCAGAGAGCCTGGATCGGATCCGTGGTTTGGCTCAGTCAGACCAAAGCAGCCCAGCAGTTGGCCCTTGGCCATCTTGGGTAGGAGGCGCTCCTTCAGTTCTTCAGATCCAAACTCCTCGATACCGCCCATGGCAAGTGAGCTTTGGACTGAGTAGCCGGAACGATATCCAGAATCGACTCTCTCCACAGCTCTGGTGATCAGACCTGCGGCAACACTGCTGACTCCGGCACACTCGTAGCCCTGAATGCTTGCACCCAGTAGCCCTAATTCGCCCATTTCCGTGATGATCTTCCTATCAAAGTCCTCATTGCGGTATGCGTCTGTAACACGTCAGCTAGCTCTAGACTCCCCACAACGGTATATGTACCTAGCACTCTCGGGAGCATGCGCTCTTGGCAATATGACTCTGCTGTCTCCGAGATGGCTTGCTCTTCCTCTGTGAACAAGTTGCTTGTGTTCAATGGATCTTGCCAGTCAAACTTGACGGGAGCATGTAGGTACCGCTTGCCGAGGGCCGCAGACCGGAGTGGGGTGCGCAATTGCCTGGTGGCATGTCTGTAGGTTGGTCGCAGCATTTTGGAGTCGTTATCAGGAATGTGGAAAGTGTCTCAGCTACACAAAGTGACAGTTATACCCGGTTTCTCACGAGAATCTGCGTAATTGGATGAAGTTGGCCTCGGAAGTCCCACCGTTGAAAGAACCGCGGCAGGCGGTTCGGAAGCACTCCGCGGTGGCAAGAAAGCTAGCATCATCACTCCAGACACGCGGCAATTGAAGGATTTGGCGGGATCACGAGTCGCAGATAGCAAATCCGAGATGCATCGCCTGGAATGCATGCAGAGCCTCACTAAGCGATGACAGGCAAATGTGGGGTAGCGACGCCAAGGAATGTAGACCGTGATTGCGCGCGGTGAGACGCGAACGCGTCGTGACGATCGTTGGCGTCACTTTCTCCAGCCACCACGCAGTCGCCTACGCTTCTACACACAACGCTCTGGACCAACAGCACCTCAACCCTATCTGATCAATACAACTGCCAGAGGAAATCAGTCGCCATGGGTATCAAACACCTGTACCAGCTCATTGAGGAGCATGCGCCAGAGGCCGTCAAGAAGGGCGAAATCAAGAACCAGTTTGGACGCAAAGTCGCCATAGTACGTCTACTTTCGTCCTTCCTACGCTGTCAATTGCTAACACATTCAGGATGCGTATGCATATCTGAACCCCTTTATAGCTCTTCCATCTAATTGTGTGTAGATCCATGAGCATCTACAGTTTCCTCATCGCAGTCCGCTCCGATGGCCAGCAGCTCATGAGCGAGACGGGCGAAACCACATCACATCTCATGGGTCTCTTCTACCGCACAATGCGCATGGTCGACAACGGCATCAAACCTCTTTACGTCTTCGATGGCGCTCCACCCAAGCTCAAGTCCGGCGAGCTCGCGAAGCGTTTCCAGCGCAAGACAGAGGCACACGCGGCGGCTGAAGAGGCGAAGGAGACTGGTACAGCAGAGGACGTTGAGAAGTTCTCGCGGCGGACAGTCAGAGTCACGAGGGAGCACAACGAGGAGTGCCAGCGCTTGCTCAAGCTCATGGGCATCCCCTACATTGTCGCACCGACCGAGGCTGAAGCTCAGTGTGCTACGTTGGCGAGAGGAGGCAAGGTATACGCCGCTGCTTCAGAGGACATGGATACACTTACTTTCGATTCACCCATCCTGTTGCGACACTTGACCTTCAGCGAGCAGCGCAAAGAGCCCATTCTGGAAATCCACCTGGACAAGGTGCTCGAAGGCCTGAACATGGAGCGGAAGCAGGTACGGATAGATCACTACCTCGAACGTATCATATACTAATCACTGTCAGTTCATCGATCTCTGTATCCTCCTCGGCTGCGATTACCTCGACCCCATCAAAGGCATCGGGCCAAGCACCGCCCTCAAGCTCATCCGCGAGCACACGGACCTCGAAGGCGTCGTCGAACACATCAAGTCCCAATCCTCCAAGAAGCTCACCATCCCCGACGACTGGCCGTTCGCCGATGCGCGCCTCCTCTTCCTCGAGCCCGACGTGCGCCCCGCCGACGACCCAGAATGCGACTTCAAGTGGGAAGCCCCAGACGTAGAAGGCCTCGTCAAGTTCTTAGTCGAGGAGAAGCACTTCAACGAAGACAGGGTGCGCAACGGAGCAGCCAAGCTACAGAAGAACATGAAGACAGCGCAGCAGAGTAGACTAGAGGGCTTCTTCAAGCCGATTGAGAAGACTGCTGAGGAGAAGGCTAGTCTCAAGCGCAAGGCAGAGGAGAAGCTCGAAGAGAAGAAAAAGAAGCAAAAGGCTGACGCGAAGGCGAAGAAGCAGGCCAAGGCCAAGCCGAGGACTGCTGGTTAGATATGTGATGATACTAGGAGACAGCGTCGAGGTTTGCGCGAAAAGGGCGTTTATGGGATAGTGATACCGGTGGGCTTATGGCGTTTTCAAGGCATATGATGCGCGTATGGTTCGTTATACCATGTTTACTTCACGGTGTCTCGACATGTAGCTTCGTTCTATATGAAAGCAAAGGATCTTCACAATATTCTCACATACACAATTCCTATTCCATACGACTGAGTGCCTGCCTATCGTTTGGTCTGATCTCTACCTTTTCGTTTCATCGTACAGTGTATCCAGGTTCATGTCTCAGTATGCACCTCAACAAAGTGTTAAGCATCTACTCTCACATCGTCTTATCCTGTTTCCACATCTGCGATCCCGAGGTTTACTTTGATTCTCCAAAGAGAACATTCAAAGAGCCCATTCCGACAATTATACAAAGATTCCACCGAGACGGAGAGGTATCAATGATCTAAAGAGTGCTGTATCCCCGTCAGCGAAATTCCTAAGTTGATTATACTACTTCAACCTTCCCATGACCGACCGGAAGGATGCGCAACACGTTGTCAACAGATCCAATTACAACACTTTTCATCACGATATCCAGAACCATAGATTTCGCCTACTTTCAGCAAGTTTACCTCTGACATCACTCCCAATACCCACTATCCTGTACTTACTACTACTGCACATCACACCAAACCTACAACCATCACCATCGTCATCCCAAAGACGGAATGCAAGTAACCCGGCGAACCGAACTCTATATCTCCAACGTCTCCTACCAGACTATCACAGCACGCTACCCTAGCGCCACAACTGCCCGGGCAAGGGAAACTAGCAATCCCATCACTCACCATCTGAATTCATCACATCCGATGCTCTTTGTGCCAAAAGCTCACGTAGTAATCACCACCCCCTTTCCATCCCAGCAAAGTCAACACAGGAGAAACCCGTAACAACAGTCCGTCCCCCACGGAACCATCCATCCACCCATCCTATCCTCGTAACGAGTCACGCCCGTCACGAAACACGCTTCCTGAAACGATAAAAGAACGGGCGAACGACAACGCGGAACTTACCTGCACCTGCCATGACATGACATGCCCATCCATCCAGGGTCCAGCAGTTTAGCACTTACCTGTCCTTGTTCATCCGGCTTATCCCATCACCGTGCCACGACTACGCGCACCCACTACCACATCCAACCTAGACTCAGCTAACAGTCGTTGAACCGGGCAAATGAACCACTCAACCTTAATCCCCTTCCCTTCCAACCTTCCAAGCAACGTTGGTTTGGTTCGAAACAAGCGGGAAAACTTCGGTACCTGGTTATTTTCACCAAGGTACCATCACCATCAAAAAGGCGAAACGAGGCGTGGGAGCTAGAATGTTCAGGTGGGGGATGGTTACGTTCTGACGCTGGCGTGGATGTGACATGACAACTGACTGACTGACTGACGGATGGATAGAGCAGAGAGAGTTCACGCCAGTGCTGTTTGCAGCCGTCGCGCGAGCGTTGACACATCCACGGATGCCTGCTTCTGCGCTATTGACGGATGCATCCGTGTTAGAGTGGTTCATAGTTGCGTTTGTTAAGGGAGTAGACTGGTCGGCTGGCCTGCCTGATGTCGTTCGGTTGTAACGTGAGCCGCAGAGTTTAGGAGAACAGGTTTTCGGTTTGGTCTTTGTTCCTTGGTATGCATGAGGTACGTATGAAAGATCAATGTTCACGGACTACATTGCGCTAGCACAGAACGAGCCAATTCCTAGCCATCATCTACTCCTCCCTCACAATCAGATAAAGAACGCATCAAACGTAACCAACTCAGCACATCAGCGATGCCCTCCCACGGAAAGCCCACGGCAGGTATAGCGCAAGCCGAACGCAAGCCTAACGAACCGACTAGCCCCGAAAAATCGCGCCACGTTATCGCGCCACTTAGAGTTTCCAAGGGTCCAGGGTCTTGCACGACAGCGTTGGTGGTTTGGTCGAAAGACAAGAACATGTTGGTTGATTGATCGACGCAATGCGCGAACGCGGGTCCCGGACGAACTTCCCCACAGACAACGTTTCAGTTGCTGCATGCTGCAAATGTGTGGATCTACACCGGCCGGTGAATATACTCGCGTGGCATGTACATTAGCACTTATCATGTGAATTTGATGCGCGTTTTGGGGACGCTGGAAAAGGGAAGGTTTGCTGTGCGGTAGGCGTGTTTCAAGGGTCTTTGGACAGGCTTTTTACTGCTTTGGGATGTGGGTATCTTGGGTATCTATTCATGTTCGCGGGTTTACTCATCGATGTGTATTGCGTCCAGGGATATTACACAAGTCAGGCGAGTTGCTCAACGGGGTAATACGTCGTCGATCCGGCGAGAGTTGCGTGGTTGCTGGTGACAAGGGAAAGCGAGGTTGGGTTCTCATCCCTGCTGCTGCTCTTGCTGCTGCTTCGAACTCGTAGCACCAATGCGCATCATACCCAGTACGCTACTTTGAGACTGGTGCGCTAGCTTCAGCGGGGAATAGCGAGACTCTGGGAGGCGGCGGCCGGCTTTGATGCTGTCTAGAACCCTGTTCAACGTGTCACTCGGTCGAAGTCCTAAACAATGTCTTGACAGAGGGCATGTATATGTTGTGCATAAACCCAATCACATGCGCAATCGCGTGTAAAACAGCCGGACAAGCTGTGACGGACGGGAGATGCGCAAGCCCAAAGGCTTACTTTGCTGGCGACTTACCATTCCGCATTGATGAACTTGACAGCCTTGCCACCTGTACGAGTAATCTCCTTCTGCATCTTGCTTGCTGCTAGACCGCCGCCTGCACCACCCCCACTGCCAATGCAGTTTACTCGACCAAGTATGACGTGCGTTACGGTTCGGCGGCCGAGCGATATCGAATGGCTAGCGCCATGGGCAGCGCAGAGCTGCTTGAGCTTGTGGTCTGAGACTAGAGGGGCGGTGGAGCCGTTGAGGTAGAAACAGAGGCCGGTGAAGATCTGCTTTTCGGAAGGTTTTGACGAGGCTGAGGAGACGTCGCTCTGGGGATGCGTGTCTGAGTCGGTTCCCACGTCTGAGGGCGCATGCTTAGAGACAGTTGCAGTACCCTCGTCTTTCTCCTGTGATGGCTTTCTGCTGCTGCCGGCCTTGCTGGCAGCCCATACCTCGGCCAGGCTCTTCTGTCCGCCGGTCCTCAGGCCCTTTGCGCCCTTCTCCCAGCTGCCATTGTCCTTGCAGCCATTCTTGCCAAAGTCCTCACTCCCTGCACCCACCATATCCGCGACTCTCTTGCCACCGTCTCTGCCAGCCCTGAACTGCTCGCCCAGCTTGAGGCTCCGTGTGGCGCGCCATGAAGTGGAGCCTCCGAGGCGGTTCTCCGCGCGCTGATGGCCGGTACTGGAGCTGTTCCAGGGGTCGAAGAAGGTGCGCCTGGGCGGTGCGGCGGCGACGGGGGACGTCGGACGGCGACGCGTCGCGGATGAGGCTGCTTCAGGCGCGTCTGACGCGTGCGCAGGTGACGGGCGGTCGGCATGGCGGGCGTCGTCAGAAGTCGGGTCCGCGTTCGGGATGCGTGTTGCCATATCGGGTGCTGATCTTGCGACAACGGTTAGCTTCGGGGCCCTTCCAAGCCGGGGGGATGTGATGCGAGTGCATTCTCGCCTGCCCGCCGAACATGCACGTGAAGGATTCCACGTCCTGTCCAGTGTCCACTGGCGTTGCAACGGGCACCCGAACCCGGGCTGCATGCGGCAAGGCGTGGCGGGGGCGACTTACCCTGTTGTTGTTGTGCGTGCAGACGCATGTGGGAACAGCTGCGGGCTCAGTGGGCAGTGTGATTAAAAACAAAGTTTACGTACGCCAGGGTCCTGAGTCGAGTTCCATTGATTTTGCAAAACAAACTTTGCTAATCCCATGCTGCGACGTCTACGCGAGGGCAAGGCAATCCTTTGCGTGAAACCATGAGGTTCAATACGGAAGGTCAGCAACGACAGCCTCGTTCCTGCGCGGCCTCGCTCCTCACCTGAGGGCAAGGCCGCCAATAACACGAATGCAATACACGCGCCATGCTCAAACAAGCTGATTGTGATGTGTGTATTATCCATTACTCGTCCATGTCTGAGATGACACAATTACACTAAGTATCTCGGATATCGATGCGTGTTCCGCAGCAACGCAGTCGCGTGCCTTTTCGTATGTACAGCCGAAGAAAAGAAACATGCTTCCAAAAACAATTCGTTGTAGTACGCCATTTGCCATGCACCCTGTTTCCTGAACGCCATGCTTTATCCGTCATAGATCACATGAACTGAATGTACTAACATGAAAATAGAAATTTTGACCCGCGAAGGTATTGCTTCTGACAACGCCCGCTAAGAAAGGTCATACAACTGACGGCGGCAGCGAGACGTCGGGACATCTTCGCAGTGCCGGAAAAGAAAACAATGGGGTACTTTAATAAAACGACTCGGAACGCCTGCATGCTTTTGCGGCGATGGCAGGTCTCCATGTTGTCTAGGCATCGCGTTGCCCATCGGTCCGAATAGCGCGGTATGAGCCGTGGAGTCGTGAGCGCATGTGAACATACTACATTGACTCGTGGTGATACGAGTCGTCGTGAGGTCGTAAGGGCCGTTGTGAACAGCTGCTCCGCCGTCTACGCATGGGCGTGGGTGCTCTTGCTGACCGAGGCCTCGTATATCGCGCGATGCTTCTTCATCTCGTCGGCGTCGAAGGCCAGAGCATCGCTGCCCTTTCTGCTAGCCAAAGACGCCGAGCTGCCGTTGCCGAACTTGAGGCTGGCGAGAGATCGGGCCTTTTTGAGCGACTTCTTTCCAGCATTCGCACCTGTCTGGGGAATGTGGTCAGCGGCGGCCCGCTGATTGAATTGCGTTATCTCTTCGACTTCGGGCCGGGGCTTGACTCGCATGCGCTTGAACTCGCGAGTAATCCTCTCAAGCTTGCTGAGACCCTTGATGGACGGGGTGTAGCTCAGCATGGGCTCGGGCGACTGCCTCTCGTGCACGCTGGATTGTACGCTGGGCCGGCGCTCGGAACCAAAACTGACACCGGAGTCATGCTTCTTCTCTTTGCCAGGTCCGTTCATGTAGCGATCAAACGACTCTGGGCCGTGAGTAGCGATGCAGTCTTGAATCATGTTCTGCGCGACGCGAAGGTACTTGTCGACGATCCTCTGGACGGTGGGCCAGCCAGTCTGGTCTTCCGGGCGCTTGTCCCGGTTGATGAGAGGAAGTAAGACATCAGGTCCCCTCCTCTGCACCTGGCTGATCAGTTCGAAGAAGATCTGACGTTCTTCTTTCAGAGCTTCGTGGTTCAGGAACTGCGAGGGAAGCTTGGTCTGGGCATGGACAGGAGGAAACAGGGTGTTGAGGTAGCTAATGCAGTTGAGCTTGTTGAACTCTTCGTCAGAGAGATGGTTGATCATGATCTGCTTGATGTTAGTTGAGATCACGTGAGAAGGAAGATAGCTAACATACCCATCGGCGGAGCCCGACCCATAGCTGAGCGTAGTACGACTCAGCTTTCCGGTTCTTGCCTTCGAGGTTGTTGATCCAGAGTGCGATGCCAGGTGCCTTTTCAGCGACACGGGCCATGTCGGCGTCCCATGTGTCCCTGTGGACGTCAAGGGCCTCGAACGTGGTAGCCATCTCTCTGCGTCGTCGTGTCTCCAAATCTTTCAGGTAGTCGAGCGCAGTCAAAGCTTGGCTCCAGTCGACATCAGCTGGCTCGGGCATGAAGGTGCGGGTCACAAAGTTTACGATGAAGGCGGGTGGCAGTGCGCTGGTCCGTGTGGGTAACGCTTTGAGCTGGTTCATCAACGACGAGGTGAAGCTCATGGTCGCAGCTTCTGTGGTGTTCCATGCGAATGAGCTGGAAATTGGTGATGTGTTGCCAGACTTGGTGTAGTTCTTGGGGATGGGTTGGGCGCGGTCCACGCGGTTGAGCTCGTACATGGTCTTGAGGGGGATGTCGTAGCTGCCAGGGTACTGTAATACGTGTTCGAGAATGTATGCCATTGAGTTGTGGTTCTCGTCCGACGCGCTCCGGGAATGATTTGATGCCATTTTGAAGAGCACGTGAAAGATGTGGCGTGTGGATGCGAAGGGTCCCGGCGATGGCGCAGCGCTAGAGTTGCGCGTATCGCAGAAAAGCAAAGAGCGGAATACGATCCCCGAGAAGCGAAAGCGAGGTTGGAGTTGAGGGTGTAGACGAGGAGAAAAGGCGGCCCGGGGGAGATGGGCTAGCGGGCGGCGCGTGGGGTTTGGTGGGGTGGTCGTAGCTTTGACGAGAAGAAAGGAAGGCGCGACCGGAGAGGCAGGATATCAAGCACGACAGACGGCGCAGACGTGCAGGCAGATGGTGATACGTCGAGTCGCTCCAGGCAAGCTTGATGGTGGAAAGTCCAGTGTGGTCGGCGTTGCAGTGTGCGACGGGGCAGGCGGTTATGAGCACGGTAAGCAAAAAAGAAGGACAAACACAGCGGTGCAGGGTCAAGTGGCAGTGGTGGTGTAGGACGGGGTTATGAGGAGCAGACGATCGCAGAGGGCTGGAACGGGCAGACGTCGGGTAGGTATACAGAAAGGGTTTTGCGTTTGCTCTAGTCAACGCTTCTTCTCATGATCCCTGAGCGAGGGCCCGTGATGGTCGCTTTCGCACTTGCATGAGTGGCGTCAGTGACAGGGGCTTCCAGCTTCCCCGAGAACCACGACCAAGACGGCCTAGCCATCTCACAGCAACGCCTTTCAGCTCGAGTGCGTCAGGCTTGCTGCCGACCCCGCCCCGAGTCAGGCACAGCTGGCACAGTTGCTCCCAATCGTCGCCTCGCGCTATGCTCACAGTCGCGCTGGTACGACGTGCATCTCCGGCCGTCCCCTGAGGACCCTGAGACGTCACTCTCAGGGCGCCAACAGCAGTACCATGGTCGAACCAAAACATGGAGAAGCACCAGAGCACAGGCTGATCCTGGCCGCAAAGGGTCCGCCGCTGTCGACATTCCGAGGTCTGCTCTGGTGGCTTCTGAATCGTGCTGCGTCTGCCCAACCGCACGCGAACTCTGCGCCGCCCTAACTCAATTCACCGACGATGCAGTCTCCACTTGGGACTCGACCGCATCATCCTGGGTGCCGATGCATGTCCCCTCGAGAGCACTTGGACCTTGCAGAATGCACATGCACATGCAACCCCATTTTCGATTCTTCCGCACTACCAATAAGGACGTCGCCGTAGCTGCAACTGTCAGAGGACAGGGTTGGGCCTGCATCGGCATTTTGACTTCGCAATGCAAAACCCAACCTTCAGGCACAGAAACATGGCAAAGTTGGATGTTCACGAACCTAACCCAAATCCTCATGATCCGCGTCATCTCGACAATATTGTGGCAATGTGTAGCGATGAGGATGCGGCGCGGCAGGCCCGTTGACGATGAAACCTCTGAACTTGGCTCTTGTAGCCTAGATTCACGACTCGTATCCTTGAGCCAGCACATTCGCAAACGCGATGTACCTTGCAGACTCGGAGCTGCAGCCATGCGAACTTATCACCGCTCACGGCCCCTGCCCCCGTTGTGCAAGCCTGCAGCCGAGTGGGGTGTTTGCAGCTCCGATAAAAGATTGCTCATATCACAAAAAGCACCATAACAGCGCCTGCTATCGCATGTCAACAAACAACGCGACGCGCTTGACATGTCAAGATCTTGCTTCCGCACACTATGATTTAGGAGATGGGTGGAAATCTCGTCCGCTGCCGTCGGACAGATTCCGATGCATGTGATTGAGGCCCCTCGAGTGTACCTAAGGTACCAACAGGTGTAGACTGCATGCTCATGGCCTTGGGCCGCGGTGCAGCAGCATGTACGCGTTCGAGATCGGACTCGTAAAGGTAACGCAAAGGATCGTCCTGACTCCTAGCAGTCTTGTGTACTAGCATCAGTGCTCCTCCTCGCTTGCAGACCACACACTGCGAGGCCGAGGGCAACCCCATCGTTACACGAGCCGAGATTACTCATTTCATCGATCGAAGCTGTGCGATCGTACTGCACATCGCCAGATTGACGAGCTGTTGGTCCCTTTGCGCTGACCTTTGACGCCATACGTCTGACAATCTCCTCACAGGCCACTCAGCCGCGGGTACAAACGCCGGTGGTTCTCCTCAACAACCCACAGCCGCGCAGGAACAAACGCAGCTAGCACAACGATGCCAGGATGCGTTTGTACGAATCGATAAAGACCGTTGAAAATAATCTCCGCGTCGATCTGCTCGCACCTGGGCAGACCGTGGCCCCCGTTTCGTCTCCACACCTAACGTTGCAGTGTCTCATTCGTTGCGGCCCAAAATTGCTTCCCCTTTGGGAAGCAACACCATCGTTGCAACAACATTCATGCGCATTGAAGATCGACTTCACGCCGCCACGCACACGGGGGGCAGCTGAAGCAAACAGGGTGTGGAATTTCAAATCAGTCCCTTGCTGTGGCCAGCCATGTAGTCATGCCTTCTCCTGGTGGCGTAGTCGGCCTCTGATCTGGAATCGAAGATGCAAGCCATTCTGGTGTTCTCAAGTTTGGTTCAACCCCCAAGACTCTGCGATCATCTCATCAGGTTTCCTGCGGAGGTTTCCACTCTCGCTGTTCTCCGTGACACGGTCATCGCGCGGACAGCTAGTGCGTAGTCGCCGAGGGAAGTACCACATCTCAGCTTCCTCATTAGCCCATGTGGCAACTTCAAACCTCCTGACATGACAGCTTGGAGATACTACTATAGCCAGGTACACTGCTGTATCATAGCATGCATAAGGTAGGGTTGACCCTACAGTACTCTCGGCCACGCCTCAGGTACTTCTTCGGGCAAGCCGGAAGGACACGTAACGGCGAGCTAGTGATCCTTGGACGGTGTTCGCGCAGCGACTGCACAGCCTCACGACCGCAGCCTCACCTTCGGAGATAGAAAATACTGCCAAGACCGATGCAAAGGGCTGTGCTCCTGAACATGGCAGATACCGACGCCATCGCACCTCACGTGGCCTTCTAGATGCACAACCTCGGTATGCTTGGCGGGCTGTCCTTGGTACCATTATTTCGGGCTGCAGCAACATCTCCATCAGAATGAACGGCGAACACACACGGCGAGAGGGATTTGAAATCACATAGAATGTATTGGAATTGGAATGTAGAATCTATGTGACATGTAGGGCGTGGTAGCGACATCCTGCGGTGCAGCATGCAGGTTCATTGATGAGTCATCTCGCCCACGTATTTACAAAGTCAGAGCAACGCTGAACACCAACTATCAATCTGTCATTCCATATACTCTGACCATGGCGTCCCCCTCGCAGCTCGACTTCGTGACAGTGGATGTCTTCACCTCGCAGCCATACGGCGGAAATCCGCTGGCCATTGTGCGCATCCCGCCTGGCCGGACTTTAAGCCAGGAACAAAAGCAAACAATCGCGCGAGAGTTCAACCTATCGGAGACGACCTTCTTGCACGAACACGCGGATGGTGCGGCAGAGGACCAATGGACCGTCGACATCTTCATGACCTCGCGAGAACTGCCGTTCGCCGGACACCCTACCGTGGGCACGGCCTGCTATGTCTTGGGAAGGACGGCTCGGGAGCGTGGCGTCAGCAGCGGTGTCATGGAAGCGAGCTTCAACCTGAAAGCTGGGCGTGTTGGGTTGCGGTACGATTGCGGCAAGAAGACGGCGAAGGCTTCGATCCCCCATGACGTGTATGTTCCTGCATTTGACATTGTCCTCCCTCGGCCTGTCTAGAGTGTCTGCATCACGATGGTTAGTTCGGGCTGTTCCAGACCCACGGTCTGAGAGCGATTCGGCGACCTGAGGTGCTGCAGGTGTGTATACATGTAAGCTAACCAATGCAGTCATATCCACAATAAGAGGTACACCAAGGACGACTTGTTCGCTCTCCAGCCGCAATTGGCTGAAGCCCATCGGCAAGGCAAAGTTAAAGTCAAAGATGACCATGCCATCGTCTCGATAGTCAAGGGCATGACATTTGTTCTGGTCGAACTGGAATCTGAAGAGGCACTGAGCATGGTGTCGCTAGCTGGCCAGTCTCTCTCCGTCGAGGGCCTGGATCAGGGCTGGGACGAGACGTTCATTGGGACATATTTCTTTGTTCGGGCGGGAACGAGCGACCATGGCGTGACGAAGCTAAGGACGAGGATGATCGAGGGTCCGTTGGAAGATCCGGCTACCGGTAGCGCCGCCAGCGATTTGGCCGCATATCTGTCGCAGACAGCAGGAGAGGCATCCAAGACGTTCAGGTACGAGATCGTTCAGGGCGTAGAGATGGGAAGACGAAGCGAGATCTTCATCGAGGTCGAGATGAACGAGGACAGGAGTGTTGCGCAGCTTTTCTTGGAGGGTAGCGCAGTACAGGTCATGGAGGGGCGGTTGACTGTCTAAGTCTGTCGTATTTGCGATGGTTCTCGTTCGAGAGTAGGTTCCCGTGTGGTCATCGTAGGCGTTGCAGAGGTTGAGGGTGGCCCGTATGGCATAGTCATCGCAGCAATAGTGAATGAGATGGGTGGCAGAGAGAGTACGACATCGCGCACCAATGGATCGCTATGAGTATGGAAAACCACAGACCCTAAAGAAGGCGTATGTACAGTCGATACCGATGGACCTGCTTGAGTTTGTTAACACCAAGGACACGCCGACCGCCTGGGTGTCTAGATGATCGTGATAGAGCCTGGGAGTTGACTGCATGGAAGTATGGAACACGATAGATCCGACAGAACGTATATGTGCAGTCGCACCCGTAAACCTGCCTGGACTTGTTAACATAGAGGAGACCCCGACTGCCTCGTACTTCTTCGTTGAAGGCCACACAGTACGGACGATAGTCGGGTAGCTGGTCATCTGGAATGAAGAGCAGGAGTGTCTGTCTCAGAGAGCTGTTCGGGTTCTCATGATCGTCACGGAGCTGTGCGTTGACGGTCGTGGTGATTGTGGTCGGATTTGGGAGTTGACTATCTGAAGTATCGAAGTTGGTACATTCGAAAGAACGCGTGTGTATAGTCGCCGCTCGTAAGCCTCCTTGTGACAGTTGAGATGAAGTAGGACCGAAGGGTGTCGCGACAACTCCTCGAAGATGGCGCAGTACAATTCATGGAAGAGATAGATCCGAAGAAGAGAATGCACGTAAGCCTGCTTGAGATTGTTAATCAGAGAATCCCAACCTCGAGGATTTGCGTCACAGAGACTGGAACCTGAGGAGTTTCTGCGGGTGTTGGTTACAGATGTAGATCCTCCGTGCCTGAAGACACCTCCTGCCTCAGGCAAGCCGAGCGACCCGTGGACACCAAGCCATATACGGCAACCCTGATTCCGTAATCCTTCACGACGTTGAAGGAGCGAACGTGTAGCGGGGTTTGACAGGAGGTGTCTCAGTTCCTTTTGCCGCGAGCACGGTCATTGAGTGTGGGTCAAGCGCAGCATCATCGCTTGCAGATTCGATGGAGCAGCGTGCAGATCTTCGAGAATGGGTATACACACTCTTGTTAATGGTGGAGAAGTACGTCGGTACGTCGCCATGTTGTCTGGGCGCCGCGTCCACAGTGGAGTTGGTGAGTGGGCGTGACAACTTGGCACGGCAACATCCCAAACAGCAAACATCGATCTTTATCGATCTCGGATTAAGAATTGCCGCCATCGCATGTTGTCACAGAGAGGACCGATTGCCTCTGGCATCCAACAGAGTGCGTGCAGATGCAGGATGCGGACTTGCTACTCCGTGGTCCTTCAACTGTCATCTGTCACATCCGTCAAATCGAGACAGTGACAGCACGAACCAACCTTGCTCGAGTATGTCGCACATCGCTTCCGACAACTCAGTGAGGCTCATGGAGGAGGCGTGGGTCGCAAAGTGGGCCGCAGCGAGTAAACCAAATTTCCCCGCTGGCGTTGCGGTGGTGACGAACGGATATCGGAAGTCAGTCACACAGTCCTGCCGTGCATTCGGTTGCTGTTATGGCGCATGGGAAGGCATCATAGGAGTTTGAGCGTGTCCTCCTCAAAATTTAGAAGATGCCTGGCTCGAGCCTGAAAGGCGGCTAGCGCATCTCGTTTGGGTTAGCGCCATTGGGGTTCTTGCACACCTCTTACACGAACCGTTTCTCGGACCTCCTCTTCAATGCCTGGCGCATTCTCGTTCCGGAGAGGCTGCCATGCCAGCCTCAGTCAGTGGCAGGGCGCCAGTTGATGCCAGCGCCCCGTGCGCGACGTTATCGATGTCGGTATGGGTGGGTTTGAGACGTCTCTGCCTTCATCGTGGGTTTCATGCCCGAGGAACCACGAGCCGCCTTACCAGGTTGCTCTTTGCCTTGTATTCGCTCGCCAAGGACTTAAGGCAATGCGATTCCTCAGATATCTTGCTTTCCTCACCATCATCAGTCGCTTGTTCCATTACAAACTCCGGTTCTGCAGTTGAGGGTTACATTCCTTTCTCTTCCTCTTAATTCTTCATTCAGATTACGTTGAACGTATCTGCCTTTTTTGTAATCCACCGCTAGCCGGACTCCACTCTTTTATCAATCTTAACTTCTTTTCCTGAAGCTATCATGCGCTTCTCAACCCTCATCCCTATGCTGCTTGCAGCCGGTGTTGCCAATGCCCAGTTTGGCGGCCAAGGTGGAAACAACGGTCAGAACAACGGTCAGAACGGCGGCAACAACGGACAAAACAACGGCCAGAACGGAGGCAACAACGGTCAGAACAACGGTCAGAACAACGGCGGCAACAACGGTGGTAACAACGGAGGCAACAACGGCGGTGGTGGTGGTAACCTGGCCCTCAACCCTGATGTTGTTCAAACCGCCAGTCAGTCCGATGGATTCGACCAGGGCCAGGAAGATGGACAAGCCGCGTCCCTCACGTATGTTGGCACGCACGTCTTTGTACAGATCCCTTGCTAACTTGACCAGTGACCAAGCCAACTTCATCAACTTCTGCCAAGGCAAGACCCTCACCAACGGTCTCCAGGTCAAGGAGGGATCCTGCAACGGTATCGGTAAGCTTCAGCCATTCAAGCCTGCTTCAAAAGATAGGTGCTAACTTTCAGATAGTCATGGGAGATATTCCTGCCGTTGGTAACATGATTTCTGCGGTCTTCACCAGCCCCCAGAACAACGAACAAGGCATCCAGGAAAACCAGAAGATTGACTTCTCCGTGAAGATCACCAACTTGGAGGCCGGTTCTTTCACCAACCCTGACAACACCTACTACGCTGCCCCGCAGACGCTTCAGGGAGGCAACGTCATTGGCCACACCCATATCTCCGTCCAGGACATGGGTAACGACGCCAACAACCCTCCTGATGCTCAGAACTTTGCTTTCTTCAAGGGTATCAACGACGCTGGTGACGGCAATGGTCTTCTCACTGCCACGCTCGAGGCTGGTCTCCCTGCCGGTAACTACCGTGCTTGCTCTATCACCTCTGCCTCCAACCATCAGCCTGTTGTCATGCCTGTCGCTCAACGTGGTCCTCAGGATGACTGTGTGAGGTTCACTGTTGGCGGTGGCGGCGGTGGCGGCAACAACGGTGGCAACAACGGCGGCAACAATGGCCAGAACAACGGTCAGCAAGGTGGTCAACAGGGAGGACAGCAGGGCGGCCAGCAAGGTGGACAGCAAGGTGGACAGCAGGGCGGTCAACAAGGAGGCCAGCAAGGAGGCCAGCAGGGCGGTCAAGGCGGCCAGCAAGGACAGGGCGGCTTCGGCGGCTTCGGTCGTGGACGTGGACGCGGACGCTTCAACCGCCGCAGCTTTGCCGCACGTGACTTCGTCGCCTAGGCACTTCATGAAGATCCAGAGAACAGGAGAGTTGACGGCAAGGTTTGGGGTTGACAAGGTTTGAGGTTTGAAGCAGTGGACGCTATAATGGTACTTTCCTCTTTGACGACAATTGCAAGATAGATCGTACTTCTGTTCCCTAGAGGGGCACGGAAGGTCACTCTACGGAGGTTGAAGCGAAGCGCTTCATTGGACTGGTTCTGAGGGCGCTATTTCCTTCTCTGGCGCCTACTTAGTATTGATGAAATGTAAAACTATTCTATTGTATTTCTGCTCGTTCATGTTACCTCGCCTGCTCCTCTGTTAGATCTTGTGTCGCAAGCAGTCGGGCACTTGATTACTTACGCATGAATGCATTGAAGGTGTCGAAACCTGGATGTCTCAGGACACCATGCGACGATCAGGCACGAACATGCCGCAACACGGCATCTTGTAACATCGGCGACGTCATCCCAAGATGCCTCGCCCCCACTAAGGCTTGGTTGTAACAACACCAAGCGAACCTGATGCTTTCCACGACCGATGAAGTACCAGCTAACCAAGAATGATTTTCTGGAACGAGTATGACATTAGTCAGTGATATTGTTGGGTGCTACGAATACATAATACATTGCAAGGCCAGGATATAACGGGACCTCGAAGCTATCGTAACTACTCCGCATACCAAAGTACACCTTCAGTGACTAGTGACAGCAAAGACCTAACCCTTTTGTGAGTCAGAGGCGTATTATCCTCTGCGTAGAGTATAACAAGAGCCTTGGGGTAGCGTATGCATTCGCTAAGTCGGCCGCATCATCGGATAGGCCACCAACGATGACTCATAGATCGCCCAACTTATATCAATAGACGCAGGAAGCCTATTGAAAACATCACATCTGGTGACGCTTCTTTCGACTCTACAACTCATAAAAAATTCATTCCACATGAATCAAAGCATCAGCGACTTTCGATCAACAACCCCCGCACTACCTGTAGAGCTTTGGTTGCAGATCTTGGAACACGCCGACCACCGCGATGCTTCCCATCTCTGGGGCAGCGTGCGTCTAGTCTCTTCGCACTTCAAGGACTATATTGAACGCCATTTCATCTTCACCTATCTTCCGGATATCACAATATTCCTTGCGCTTCCTCGTCGCGATCCCGCAACAGGTACACTGAAGTGGCCTGGCGACCCTATCCCGCGATCTAGGATCATCTTTTCGTTCGATAGCATCACTGCTGATCGGAAGCGCGCAGTTCTTGTGTCGTCGGAGACACTTGGGCCACTGGGAGAGATGAAGAGCGTTGATGAGCTTAGGCGTGCGGGTAGCTTACCAGCGGCACGACTACAACAAGCGCCGCCCTGGGTCAATATTGGGAAGAACCATTTGACTGGTGTATCGGTGGGCGTGAAGGGTGAATTTTGTTGGGACGAGGACAGGAAGATATGGGCCTGGGTGGTGAACTGGAGGAACCTGGTGACCCATTTCTACCAAGCGAAGGTACTCAAGCGGGAGTCTGCATCAACCGGGAGACTTCGAAGAGAGCGTTGATGAATGCGGCACATCGCTCATGTGGCAATCAAGCGCGCGTCACCTTTCCGAGATGAGAGACTCACCTTCAGCCCTTTGGAGATTGCTTCCGTCTGACTCGAGGAAAGTTCTGGGTCAATACGCTTCTGGGTTTCTTCAGACAGTCCATGCAATAAAGTAGCCAGCGCTGAGGATTTCCACACAGGAGCCTGAGTCCGACGTCCTTCCAGTATGGTCGCACAGATCAAGACCAGACTTCCGACGAGCGAAATGGCCGGCAGCGTAATCCACTCCCAACGTATCTCAACGATCTTCTCCTTCGTCCACGCTATACCTGCGATAGGAACGGTGCCAACCCCACGCGATTTCAAGTTGTTTGTTATTGCTTTGCTGAGATTGGCAAGAGGTCCCTCGAAGTCGTACGGTGGAACTTGGTGGAAATTCCACGCACCCGTGTCAGGAACAAAAGGATATGCCGGGTTTTGGTCGAGTGTGGGAGGCAGATCGGAAAATATCCAGTCACGCAGGAGCTCCGTAGTCTGGTTCACAATGCTAAAGGTTTCATTTCCAAGGGCAGCAACGACCGGCGATGATGCGCTATACCTGTCCGGCTGTATTGTGATGGAGTTGGTGACCGATTCTTCGAGGACGCCGTTGTTGACTTGAGCTTGGAGAGTTTTCACGCACCAAGTAAGTAGGCATTCCATCAGCACCGGCGTTTCGTTTCTCATTACGGCAGCTGGGCCGCCAGGAGTGTATCCAACATAAAAATCCGCGATGGGGAGAGTGACATCGGCAAATCTGGTGGTGTTCAAGAAGGGGTCGAATCGGGAGTCAACATTCGACGTATTAACAATCAGTGTTGTCAAACTAGTCACTTGACGTTGACCAACAAGACCCGTAGAACCAACTAGGAACGTGTTATTGACCTTGAATCCACAAGGGTCTAAGGCTTCTCTGAAGCCTGTCGCACGATCCAGGTGTGTATTGTTCTCGCACTGATATTCGAGCATGGACGACACATCATGGCACTCGTGGCAGACACCAAGCGTTGAATAGGAGGGCCAGGTGCAGTTGCCGGTGGGACATGTGGCTGTGGATGACCTGATACCAGTCTCTGGAGAATTGAACGCGGTATCAATCACTGCGACCATGGTCGGATCTGAACGAGGGTCGGTTGCGAACTTGCGCAGTATAGGTAGATATCCGGGCACAAAACTCCTTGCAGCCCAAGTTGTGCTCTGCTGGGTAGCGATCATTTTCTCCGGGTAGGCCACGATCTGCTGGAAGAACGGCTCAAAAGCAAGCGCAAGAACAGTGATCAGTGCACCAAGAGACACCAAATGTCTGCATCCATATCAGCGATTTAAAAAACATGGTCTTGATTGGGGTATACTAACCTGCACCTTGTCTTGATAAGAAGCAGAGCCGCACCCCAAGGTCCACGACTAGCGGCGTCATAGACCTGAAAATCCCATAACGCTGCCTCTTTCTGAAACCAAATCCACTTCAACTGTCCAATGGCTTCTGAGACCGGTAGTATCAATGCTGCTTTAGAGACCGCAGCGAAGACGGCAACGTATGCGTTGAGCGTGATACCTGTCACCAAGTACTCTGGCTGCCGTTTGCCATCATAATACCAGAGCACACCTATGATAGCCGCCATACAGCCGAAGCTGACGACCCAGCTAAGTAGCTCCCACCACCACCAGTCAGTGACGATCCGGTCGTAGAATGTTGTTGACGCTCGAACGAGGGGCTGGTGTTTTGTGTCATTGTCTTGAGCTAGGGGAGCTGTGGGCGCGGAACGAAACATGTCTGTGAAATGGAAGAACGACAACTCTCCAGGAGCATGGATTGAAAAGCAAGAAGCATCATGTCCTCTTATTGCTATGGTGTATCGCTACTGTGCCGCATCTCAGGGTTACATGCAGGTAAGTCGGAAACTAGTAGGGCGCATAGTATCACTTCGCGCTTCACCTACTTGTAACGGGGATGTAATCCATCCGACAGTAAATTGATTGGCGGATGGCTGGCTTGAACTCTTGAAATCGCTGTCTGAAGCGCCGAGGTGGGTTATTGTTCTAGTAAGCGCCGGCCGCCAGGTCTATCCACAATAAAGCGCAACGGGAACCGCATGCTCTTGCATTCTTAGGGAAAGGGTCGTGCTTCTCTTTCTTGTTTTACGAGTTGATCATGACATGGATCATGTAGTGGTGTTCTTCTCAGATCATGAACCGACTGCCTTTGCAGAAGCCATTCGCTGAGCGACCAAGCTAAAGACAGCAATTGATGACATGAATATGGCAAGGTTATAAAACTGTTATCATGTTAGCCCACCAGATGACCGAACTGATACTGATAGAGAAAGCATACGGCCTTCCTCGAGTACGCGCTCTCCTCCGCCTCGCTGCGCGCTTCCACAAAGAGTCGACGTAGATTAGGTAAATTGGAAGGCTGCGATCCGAAGTCAGACTTCAGCGTCATACGATTCGTGTTGGTTGTTGCATTCGACTTACCATGCTGCTACGCCGATGATGAGAGTGGGAGCGTCGAAGCATTTCAGGGCTGGGCTAGATGCGATGCATGGCTGCGGGCCCGGGGCAGCGCACAGACCGCATCATCAAGGTGGCAGTCTGTCAATCGCGAAGCTCCACCAACATTAACCCAACCCGCACTTCACCTTCACCCACGCCCCTCGATCCAGAGACACCGACTTCTCGACACTCAAGATAAATCGCCAAAGAAGTTTGCGCTTCCTAATACCTCGGTCTTGTAGGGAGCAGGCTCCAGATTCTACGAGCCGGAGTCGGAGGGGTTTGGCTGAGCGATTAGCCTTCACGGTCCTACAAACATGGCTGTTAATAGGATAAGAGGCGCATTTGCGCCCCCGCGCAAAGGAGAGACGTTCGAATTGAGGGCGGGTCTGGTGTATGGATCCCCCCAAGCCAGTGTAACGATTCCCAGCTGACCATTGCACCAGATCTCAATATGCCTACGAACGGTGAGCGCCCGGAATTGCGAGGACTACACTGGGGGCATACTAAGACTGTGGCAGGAAAGAAGCCATTCAGAAGACTATCATGTCCATGACGCTGGGCAAAGATGTCTCGGCCCTCTTCCCTGACGTTCTGAAGAACATTGCGACTGCCGACCTTGACCAGAAGAAGCTGGTATATCTATACCTCATGTAGGTCCAAGTTCTGGTTGCGATTCAGGTGGAAATTAACAAAATACTTAGGAACTACGCAAAGTCACACCCCGACCTCTGCATTCTCGCCGTAAACACCTTCGTACAAGACTCCGAAGACGCAAACCCGCTCATACGAGCATTGGCGATCCGAACCATGGGCTGCATCCGCGTCGATAAAATGACAGACTATATGGAGGAACCGTTGCGGAAGACACTCAGAGACGAATCTCCATACGTACGGAAAACAGCAGCACTTTGTGTCGCTAAGCTCTTCGACCTCGCCCCGTCCATGTGCATCGAGAACGGCTTCCTGGAGCAGCTGCAGGAACTGGTTGGCGACCCGAACCCCATGGTCGTCGCAAACTCGGTCACTGCACTGGTGGAGATTCAGGAGGCAGCACCGGAAACCAAGGCCCTGGTTATATCGTCACAACAGCTGAAGAAGATGCTTCTGGCGCTGAATGAGTGTACAGAGTGGGGTAGAGTCACTCTGCTCACCACTTTGGCAGACTACAAGCCGGCAGATGTCAAGGAGGCGGAGCACATTTGCGAGCGAGTCGTCCCACAGTTTCAGCACGTCAACCCGAGTGTCGTGCTGGCAGCTGTCAAGGTCGTCTTCCTGCACATGCGAAACATCTCTCCCGAGATGATGAAGTCGTATGCAAAGAAGATGGCTCCCCCACTAGGTATGCTGACGACGGAGGTTTACAGGGGTGTCGCTAACATGCTATAGTCACGCTCGTATCTTCCGCTCCTGAAGTACAGTACGTTGCGCTCCGAAACATCGACCTACTCCTCCAGAAGCAATCGGATATCCTCAGCAAAGAGATGCGCGTCTTCTTCTGCAAATACAACGACCCGCCATACCTGAAGATGCAGAAGTTGGAAATCATGGTGCGGATAGCGAACGACAAGAACGTCGACCAGCTACTGGCCGAGCTGAAGGAGTACGCGATGGAGGTGGACATGGATTTCGTGCGACGAGCCGTGAAGGCTATCGGGCAGGTCGCGATCAAGATCGAAAGCGCAAGCGAGAAGTGCGTCAACACACTGTTAGACCTCATCAACACCAAAGTCAACTACGTCGTGCAGGAAGCAATCGTCGTCATCAAGGACATTTTCCGCAAATACCCCGGTTACGAAGGCATAATACCGACACTCTGCCAGTGCATCGACGAGCTGGATGAGCCCAACGCGAGAGCCTCTTTGATCTGGATTGTTGGAGAGTACGCTGAGAAGATCAACAATGCCGGCGAGATCCTGTCAAATTTCGTTGACACATTTGCCGAGGAGTTCACTCAAGTATGTCTGCCCTCAAGATGTACCTACGGAAGCTAACAGTCATCAGACACAACTTCAAATACTCACAGCCGTCGTTAAGCTTTTCTTGAAGAAGCCTGATCAAGCACAAGGCTTGGTAACCAAGGTTCTACAGGCCGCCACCGCAGACAACGACAACCCAGATATCCGCGATCGAGCATACGTGTATTGGCGACTGCTTTCTAGTGATCCCCAGATCACCAAGGTACGTTAGTCTACTACGCTGCGCAACATGACATTAACTTTGAATAGGATATTGTGCTCTCCGACAAACCCCCGATCACATCCACAATACGGTCACTGCCTCCTCAACTACTAGAGACGCTACTCACAGAACTATCAACTCTGGCTTCAGTCTACCACAAGCCACCAGAGGCCTTCCTTGGACAGGGCAGATTTGGTGCAGAGGCCATGCAACGGGCTGCCATTGAAGAGCAACAGGAAGAAGCAAGAGAAAACCCAATTGCGGCAGCAGCAGCTGCTGCTGCCGTCAGCGGACAAGCGCCTTCAAACGTGGAGAACCTTTTGGATATCGATTTCGACGGCTCCGCGCCTGCTTCAATGCAGAAAACACCCACACATGGCTCATCAGGTCTCGAAGGTCTCGCTGGCACCCCGCAACGCGTCGCATCTCCAGCCACAAACGCGCCTGCTCCACAACAATCGAACATGGATGACTTGCTAGGCTTGTTTGGGGACGGAGGCGGCGCCGCACCGCCAGCCCAGGCCGCACAGATGAGCAACGACGACATTATGAATGGATTTGCGAGCATGAGCATGGACACCAACCAACCGCCGCCACCGGCACAGCAACTAGGCGGCGAGCAGAGCAAGAAGAGCAACCAGGATTTGCTCGACTTATTTTAGATAGACGGTCTTGAGGCCGTTGCTCCGGTTTGGGTGTTTGTATGTTAGCGAAAACGTATATCTAGTGAGCATCTACTGGCGCTGGAATAGTATGCCCTGATACGATCACATGTGCGCAAATCTAGAGATACTGGTACCAAGCACCAAGATGCTTGCTGTTACTCGTGGTGAGCATGTATTCGAGTCACTACCATACCCCACCAAACGATTTATGCCCTCTCCTCTCTGTAGCATCACGGGTTTGACATGACAGCTTTGCTTCTCCAAGGCATACAGCCGGTGCGGCATATACAGTATACAGGCTAACATAATAGTGAGATTCTCTTCACTCATAGTCTAGCCTTGACTACCACACCCAAAGGCACATCATCCTTACTCCTCTCCTTGAGCACTCGTCTCAATATCTTCCCACTCGCACTCTTCGGCACCTCATCAATGAATACCACGCCCCCTCTTAGCCTCTTATGATTCGCAACCTTCTTATCCATCCACTGCACAATAGCCTTCGCTTCTGCCTCCCCAGCACCAGCCTTCGAAGCAACGATATACGCCCTCGGCACCTCAGTATGCTGCTCCTCGTCATTCACCCCAATAACCGCCGCATCATCGATGAGTTCGCTCTCCATGAGCTTCCCCTCCAACTCCGCAGGCGGGACCTGAAAACCCTTGTACTTGATCAATTCCTTGACGCGGTCCGTGATGTAAAAGTTGTGTTGTTCGTCCTGGAAGCCAATGTCGCCTGTTTTGAAGAAGCCATCGGGCGTTATGGCGTCGGCGGTCGCTGACTCGTTCTTCCAGTATCCTTTGAAGATGTTGGGGCCGCTGAGCCAGAGCTCGCCGGCTTCGCCGGGGCCGAGTTCGGCGCCGGAGGGGGATATGTATTTTGCGGTCATGTTGGGGAACATTTTTCCGACGCTGCCGACGGAGGTGTACCATTCGTTCCATGGCTGGAGGGGGGTGTTAGCATATCTCGCTCAGTATCGTGGAGAAGGGAACGTACCTGAGTGTGTGTCATGGGACTTGTTTCGCTGAGCCCGTATGCTTGGTTGATCTTGAGGTTCAGTCGTTTATGCACAGTATCGACTAGCTCTTTGGTGAGAGGAGCCGCGCCGCTGGTGATCATCTTGACTGACGACAGGTCGTACCTGTCCACCATCTTATCTCTTGACAAGCGTACAATGACTGGAGGTGCGACGTATATGAAGGTAATCTTGTGTTCCTGTATGGTCCGCAGAAAGGTTTCCATGTCGAAAGCCGGCATTACCACGAGCTCAATACCGCGATGAAGTGTCTGATGTACCAGACCAGTAAGACCGTAGATGTGGAAGAATGGCAGGACTCCCAAGAACTTGTCGTTTGCGGATGAGTACCAGTTTCCCACTGCACCCTGGCAAAGAAGTAGATCGGCGACGATGTTGCGATGGCTGAGCATCACGCCTTTCGGCAATCCTGTGGTTCCAGAACTATACGCCAGGAACGACAGGTCTTCAGGATCCGCCCGTCTCCTGCGATACCGTAATGCGCCTGATGTCTTCCTGATGCTAGTCCAGTGCTTGCATCGATGTGTCTCGTCTTTCTCGGCACCCAGTAAGATCACCCTATCACTTGCGATTCCAACCTTCTCCGCAGCTTTTAACGCGGTGTCTAGGAATGCCTTTGTCGTGACAAGTGCTTTAGCCCCCGAATTCTCAAGCTGGTAAGCTAGCTCATCTTTTGAATACCCTGGATTCGCGGGCGTCACAATGCCACCCGCAAAGAATGTGCCGTAGATGACCGGTGGTACGTCGATGTCGTTTGGCGCATATAGAGCGAGCACGTCATTCTTTTGCCAGTCCCAGAGATTCCGGAGTCCTTCGCCGAATAATGTCGCGTTGCTTTTTACATCGTCGAATGTGTACTTTCGACCAGAGTTGATAGCGCGGTATATGACTTTATCGTCGGGGAAGTCGCGGTCTTTGCGATCGAACATTAGACCCCAGAGGTCAACGGCCGGAATGTCCACATCGGGAAACGGTGAGTTGGTAGGCATATTGACTTCGATAGCAGAAACGCTGTGGTCACGAGACCTCCAAGCAATGTATTCTTGGAACTGCTGTTATATTGGATACGTAAGGATGCAGAGTAAACATGCAGTTGATCAATGGGCGAACTTGAGATGCATCGAGATCTCAATCTGTGGGGAACCTCGGCTTTTGTCCTGATGACGTCGCCCACCCGTTGGCCCTATTACCGAATCGCATTGTGGCATTTTTAATGCGTTTGCGGGAAGTTTCCCATTCAATGCGTGCCAGAGCTGTAAGCGTACTTTAAGTATGCACATCCAAATCTGGAATAGGTTGATGAGCTTGGCCAGCTGCTGTCGCTCCGCGGAGAGGTGGAGGAAAAGGCCTTCGCACCTAACCACGACGAGCAAGTAGATTGTCTGGGGGCGATTGATTGCTCGAGCTGAGAAGCAGACAATGCAGGCTGACAAACATCTTGTTTCCAAAGTGGCAGCAAGCAGGCCTTTTGCACGTTAATTGACCAGCTTACGTGTCTTTCGGAGTACACGTATATACCTCAACGGAAACCGGGGTGCAATTGATCAAAGTCCAGGCCTGCACTGTGCAACCAGCGATGATGTACAGACCGGGAGAACCGGTCATACAAGGACTGGTAGAGAGTGCATGTTGGTGTTACGATTTGGGCCAAATCGATGATGAGATCTGACGATGTAACAGTGCACACGGCTAGGGGTCCAGGCCTGTGGTGGCCTAATTGTGCTTACTGGCAGCCGTACCA
>Ga0265797_10002747_pt1 | contig 29128 bp, 28 predicted proteins | sample P2T30metagenome_FD_192433 | JGI IMG/M metagenome (GOLD analysis project Ga0265797, IMG submission 192433) | Plant litter microbial communities from East Loma Ridge, Irvine, California - P2 T30 | ecosystem: Environmental > Terrestrial > Plant litter > Unclassified | place: USA: California...
GTGAATCTCACGACCCGCTCGCCCGCGCCTGTCTGGCAGCAGCCTTTGCGGCTCGTGCCCAGCGTCTCATCGGCTTAGGATTGTTGTCTCCTTCGTCGTAGTCCAGAGTCAGGGGAAAGGTATGTGAGTGCCCGCGGCCTCCACTCCTTGGACATATTCTCGCTTTGTCCTCCTTGCAGGGTTCGCAGTAACATTCGGAACAAGGTCCCTCATAAAGACCGTGTTTCCAGCTTATATTTGTTGTGGAAGTTGGGATCGCTGCGTTGAACAGATCCTGAAGTGACGAGGCTGATGACGAAATCTCGTCGAACGTGCGATGTGGCTGTTTGGACTGAGCGGGGTCAGTGTATTGTGGGGAGATTGTTTGGTGAGATTGACATACCTGCGCCGCATCTCGACTGCTCACTTCAAGATACTCCGTCCAGTCCTCTCCAGCTCCTGTGCTGAACGTCTCATACCGTACTTTCACATCTGCGCCACGATCTCTTGCATGGCGGTATACTGGTTCCACCACCTCGTACAGATTGCGCTTAATACCGGGTTGGTGCGGGATCCATTCGGGAGCAAGGACGCAAAGTTCCAGCGTAATAGTATGATCCGCATAACTGAGCGTCTCCAAACCTTCTAGACGGTCAAGATACATCCCATACGTGGATGCTTCGTCCAGTATTTGATGTTTTGATTCGGCTGCTGTTGGAGTCACCACACCCGGTACGAAGTACAAGGCTTCGTTTACGAAAGCATCGCTACGAATGTATACACGTAGATGGCGGACGAGATAACGGAAGTATACCCCCGGCCGGATCTCGGTATCCAGTAGTTCTCTAACGCATAACGCGTCATTTGAACCGCGGAAGTAGAATGGCGTTTTTCGCAGCGCTAGGTTTTGAATTTCAGTACTGGTTTCTGAACCCATCACAGTGACAGAGAAGTAGAAGTCCTGTACGAAAGGGTTGAGGGTGCCACGCGTGACTATCGCATGGTTGCTCGCTTCAGCGTTGCCAGGTTGTATCTCTCCGTTCGTAAACGGTTTACCGGCAGCTTTCGTTCTCTGGATGATAATCGGCTTGCTGGTGTCAAAGACATGCTCGTAGATATTCTCACGGAGCTCCAAGGGGAGCGACGCGTGGATCTCGCTCAGCAGAGGTGCGATAAGCTGACGGGAGCACTGTTCGATGTCGGCTTTGATTTGACTTGGCCATGTTAACAACAGCTTTTACCATCGCAGACACACAAGACTTACTTCTTGATGGCTCTTTTCCGATTTTGTAAAATTTCGAGCTGTTCCGATCTGATGAATTGGGTTACCCTCTGTTCCGATCTGGCGATGTGAATGACTATGATTTCATCGGCGATCCTGAGAAGTTAGTAGTAAGCCTTTGAGACAGGCTAAGGTGCATACTGCTCATGAGTCTGCTTGAGCAATCTGCTCTTCCTAGATCAAATCAGCCGTATATCTGGAAATTGCACCAGGTAATTGATTTACTTCAGGATCGTGCGCTGCCATTGCTCGGTGCACTGGTTGGCATCCATATCTTGCTAAACGTCAATCTCCCGCTGTCGGATCTAGAGCGATCGCTAGTTGCAGTAGCGCTGGGTTCGGGAAAACAGAGATGAAGCGTCGAAACTTTCTCGACATCACGATGATACTAGACCGTATACATGTTATGTCTACCTCGTTGCTAGCGCAGAGTACAAAGAGTGGTAATCAGCTCTATGCGCAACGTTGCACAGCATGTAGCGTGTTATCTTCTTCCAATCGACTGTGTCGACTACCCGAAATCCGGGAGCGGGATGACAAGACTCTTTATGCCAACCTTTGAGTGTTAGCAGCGTCGACGCGCTCTCATACTATCGAAGCCAGCAAGTACGACCTCCAGGCAACAGGTCGCTACGACGCACAAGCGGTTGAATTGATGCCCTCTTATCTCCTTGCGCGTTACAAGGCCAAGCTGACAGAAGATCTGAGAAAGGTTCCGATGATACGAGCCGAAACCACCGTCACGGATGTGACCGGCAATCAAACGATACGCAACAAGGCCGCAGTCACGGACCCTCGATCATGTGCGGACTAAGAGTTGTTCGGGGCACTAGATGTGCGATGTCGAAGTCCGTGTGGGCCGTAGTGTGTATCACCGCGCCATACGCCCACTCCTATTCGCATGCGCACGCCTTACACAAAGGGTCTGGAGGGGCCAGGTTTCTCCAGAGGTCTCTGATCATTCCGCTTCGGTTGAAGACAGGTCTGCAGACTACAGCATGATACAAGAAGCAGATTGGAAGACCTGACGAAGATGTAGGCTCCTGGGTATTTGGTTTTCTCATTGTATGAGATGACGCTCTCGGCAATACTCTTCGGAGATGTGATGGAGTTGTAGGGCGAAGAGAGGTCGTGCTGGTTCGTTGGAAAGTACACCTAGGCATAGTGCGAGCCGAGATCCATGGATGGTTGCGATTGTGGTGTTGCGCTAGCTGGTTGGGGCACAAGCTTCCCTCGACGCGTCCGTCCGTCCAGATGTCGCACCCCGCTGCGTGTTCACCCTCTGTCATCACTTCTACCCTTTTTCTTCCCAAGTGGACTCTCTAATGTCACAAAAGGCGGCGAGCTTTTGGGAGTTTATCAGAATCTCCAGGATGCGGACAACATGGGTTCGCCAGACGCGACGCGATACCACAAAACGCCATTCACGTGCGATCGTGAGAGTTTCGCGTTGTTCAGGGGTCTCGGAGCGATGACGAAGCCCCTTGATGTCATGATCCCACGAACACCCGGATGAACCTCATCAACCCACACCTCCAATCCATCAAGATCATCGATTAACTATCTATTCCCATCAAAAACATATCATTGAGCACCTGTCCCGTCTCATATCCCACGTGAAAATGCCTCCAGCGAAGAAACAGAAAACCGCGCGCGATTCCGGCGTCTTCCTAGAAGATTCGGGCAGCGAGAGCTCGGATTCCGCCTTTGAGTCGGTGCGCCCCAACAAGAACGACAAGCAGAAGAAAAACAAGCAGAACAGCAGCACGGGCAAGCCCGCCGATCCAGCACCTTACGACTACGTTTGCATACCGCATCCTTTCTTCGACATTGAAGGCCGGAATTATCTCAATTGGACGTTGGACCCGGACGCCTTCATTTCATCTAAATCCGAGATCTTCAAAAGGCTCTACAAGCCCATCGACGATCAATTCAGAAAAGATGGCCTCTTCAAAGCACCGGCGGGCAAACACCCAGAGCACAAATGGGTCATGTTGTGGGATGCCTGGCTCAAGGCGGATCTACTGGGAAGGAAGGCGAAGTACTGCGACCCAGACGCCTTTGAGATGAACTTGTATACAGACTGGCAAGGATGGGGAATGCAAGAAAATATGGAAAATATGGTAAGTGCAATGATTAGCTGCGCGTGGTAGCTGGAAGCTGACAGCGCAAAGATGGTCGAGTTTAATCAAGGCTTCTATGCCAAAAAGGACCGGATCGAGAAAATGTGGTCAGTCATCAGCGCAGTGGGACTGTGGCTGAATGAAAACGAGCACATCACCGCGCTCATCAATAACGAAGACGGCGACACAACCTGCGAACTGATCGGCTTGATGGGCTGCGCACTACTCACCGTGCTTGCGGCCATTGAAGCAGCAGGCGAGCTCAAGTCCGATTCCCGGTTCCTTGACTTGGCAATCGTTATTGCGTATTATCTAGAGCTATCGCATGATCTCCCTGCTTTCGGCATCGAAGGGCACTGCGTTTCATGGCGTAAGGAAGCCGTCAATTACTTCAAGAAGGGCAATCTCGATCCCGAGAAGGGCACCTTTGCGACGAAACTCCGCCTTGACAAATTGGCAAAGGTCGGCGACGTCGACGATGACTTCGCGCACACCAATGGAGAGGTCGAGAAGATCATGACTGAGACAACGTTTTCTGAGAAGCTCGAGGCGGAAAAGGCGGCTAAAGACTCCGCTGGCAGCTCGGCGGAGGACCCAGTCACAATACCAGAAGACGACGACGCCGATAAAGAGAATGCGAACCCGAAGGCCACAGCTGAGAAGCATGTCTCTCCGCCGCCAACAGGCAACGGCAAGAGGAAGAGGGGTCTAGACAATGTCGAGAACACAGGCAATGCGAAAGAAGCGGATAAAGACCCATGGCACTGGAACGACAAGTTTAACGCGTACAAAGACAAGCGTCATCCCAAGATGGGCGGTGAACACTACGATATTACAAAAATGAGCAGGTCAGACCGAGCGGCCGCGTCGTTTACCGGCAAAGATCCCCTTGCCGATGTTCCAGTGAAGGATCTACAAGCGAATCTACTGGATCTCATTTGAGGTGGAACATGTATAGTAGGGACTATAAGAGTATGGGTTTGTGCCAAGAAGGTGTACATGATTTGTTAGACGCGATTACCAATTTGATTGTATAGCGCCCCAAACGCTATTGCACACACCCTCTACTGTCTACAGGCCAAATCTCCTCGATGATGCCCTTCCGATACGCATAGTACACATTGTGCAAGTTCACCGTTGGATCAATATGACTAGGCACCATCTCGACTCTATCCCCAATCTTCAACTCTTTACCTTTGCCTTCCTCCCAAGCCAGACTACCATGCTCATCTCCCAGAACGCCATACGCATACCCCGGCGTCTTACACTCCGCCAGTCCAGAGTCCGTCGTCAACGACTTGAGACCCGCGTCAATGGTAATGATATTGGGGCCCTGCTTGCTGAGAACCGTCGACAAGATAGTCAGACTCTGCGCATAGTTCGTCGAACCAACAGCATTCCGATAATCCGTGTCCATGAAGAGAAAAGAGCCAGGCTGTACTTCTGTGATTCCAGGAACGGTGACACAGAACTCCGCTGTGCCAGTTCCACCAGTCGTCACCACATCAATTGCGTAACCTTCTTTCCTCAGCGCATCAGCAGTCGAGGTAAGAATCCTCATGCTCTCCAAACATTGGCTCTTGCGCTCTTCGAGACCGTGAATGTGTTGCAAATGTCCCTCGTACCCTTGTACGCCGATGAGTTTGAGGTGCTTTGAGCTGGCGATGAAACGTGCTAGGTCCGAGGCCGGCTGACCCGGTTGCACACCCGTGCGGTGTAATCCCACATCGAGATCGATGAGCGTCATGACGGTGCCTTCGAAGCCGCTTCCTGATAGCGCTTGTTCGATTGCGCTTGCGCCTTCTATGCTGTCGACGACTATCCGCACGTCTTTGTACTTCTTGACTAGCTCCACTAACCGCGCCACCTTTGCTGTGCCGATTATCTCGCAGGTGATTAGCAGGTCTGTGAAGCCTTTTTCGCACATGACTTCTGCTTCCGAGAGTTTTGCTACACACCCTCCTTTTGCGCCCGCTTTACCCATCTTCTTCGCGAGGATAGCAGATTTCGTCGTCTTGAGATGTGGGCGGATGTTGACGCCGGTGGGGAGGAGTTGTTTCATGAGTTTATCCAGGTTGGCTTCCATGAGGTCCAAGTCCACAATCATTGATGGCGTATCCAGCGAGTCTAGCGAGTCGCCTACTTTGGGAGAGTACGGCATGGTTGCGATGTGTACGAGATGCTGGTGGGACCGATGGAATAGAGAGCGCCTTTGGTGGTGAATCGTTCAGGCAGCTCGACTGAGAGGAGCAACGCGTATAGTTCGGATGATACCGGGCTTAGTCACAAGTACGCGCGCTGCGAATATCGGACGTTGCACTCAAGATAGGCGTGTAGATGTTAGAAGTGGAAAAGTGGGTGCCTGGTCGTGATAGCCCGAAATGGTAAGCCGGAGGCCATCCCACCTTCCCGACTGAACACTAGCTTCCATCTTTACGGGCGTACATGACTTGCGTGCCTATCATTCCGTCAAAGAGTATGCGAGACTGACATCAATTGTCGCATATATCTATGTTAATAGATAACTCGTCGGCTGTCTTTAAGGATAGCACTTTAGCCACCGTTGAACATGGAACGCGATGAAACCACATTCGTCACAGTGCGTACAACGTACTTTAACTCCAAATCACAATAGCATGGATCCCTTGAGACAAAGTCGTTGCATTAGATAGTACGATTACAATCAGCGAGGTTCTCCATACGGACTTGTACCTGCGCAGTACTTCCGACGATGAGTCAAGTCCACAAAGCCAGTCTTCTCCTTCGTCCGATAGCGTTAGACACCTTAAGCCTTGCAGCCGTTGTGTCCGCCTTGCTGCCACATAGTAACACTCTTAACCTTCATCTGTCCGCCGTCCTTCCACGTAGGCAACCACTGGCTCTTGGCCTCCCAGAAGTCGAGCTTGGCGCGGTGACTCTTGTCAATCCATGGCTTACCGCTCTTGCCATCCTCGAACCAGCCGTTGGTGGAACCGACAGCCAGGTTCATGACGAGGTAGAACTCCTGGTCGAAGGGAGCGGCGTTGCTCTTGGCGTGCTTCCAGGGGTCGTCGAGACGGGTGCCGTTGGCATCGGCCTGGGGGAAGTTTCCGTACTTGAAGAAGGGCTGGTCGAAGTGCGTGTACATGACTTGGAGCAAGCGCGTGTTGATGTAGGTGAAGATGTACTTCTCGCTCCACTGGAGGTTCAGTCAGTAATGGCGAGCAGACGACGAAGACATGTGAGACTTACCTCAATACCGAAAGTGTTGTAACCGGCGGCGTATGTAGTGTGTAGCGCCTCGCGCTTGACGTTGTTGCGCCACCAGCCGTTATGGTTGGAGTCGGGGCCAAAGTGCAACGTGCTCGAGACAACGTTCCTGCCACCCTGAGCGTAACTGGGATCGTTACCGCGAGATTCGGCAATATCGATCTCACCAGAGCGAGGCCAAGGGCCATATGCGTTGTCCTTGGGCAACATCCAGATAGCGGGCCACAGCCAATCACCAGATGGCAGCTTGGCGACGACCTCAATACGGCCGTACTTGATTGAGGCGCCGCGCCTGGTGTTGATGCGACCGGACTTGATGGGGTTGATGATGGTGCCGTTGGTAGTGTTGGTGGTGGCAACACAGTCACTCCAGCTGGAACCAGTGCATCCATGGCCACGTAGGTCAAGGGTGTAGTTACTTCCAAGGAACTGCTCCTCTTGGAGAGTCGGCTTGATGATGAGTTCACCGTTCTTGACGAAGACGTTCTCATCCGTGCCAGTAGTCATCTCGAACTGGCCGTTGCTGCATGTTCGGGTTAGTCAATGCATGCCAATGGTCGAAGGTAACTTACCCGTAGCCGCCCAGCTCGACTTCCTTAGTCCAGACGGTCTCGTTCAGTGACTTGAAATCGTCATGGAGGATCTGGCAGTACTTGTGCCTACCGATGACTCGGAAGCCGTCCCAGATCATGATGGCAGTCACCATCAGGCCGAGACCAAAGCCGACGAGGGGAAGAATTGTTCCCCATTTCTGCCTCGGGTGTGGCTTGTCGAGCCACGGCATCCCGACATCCTCGGGCTTCACGCGTCGTGAACGGAAGTACTGACCTGGCACGGGTCCGTACTTGAAGCCACTGGTGACGGACTCCTTGCCCTGGGAGCTTTGCTTACCCTTGGACTTCGCTGTTTGGGCTGAAGGGCCCCCCTCGGGGGCGTCAGTAATTTTCTCAGAGAGCTCTGAGGGATGCTCCATGATGTGCGGATGGTGAGGTGTTTGAGAAGAGATGATTATACAGCAGGAGATCTTTTCTTGTATATTAATTTGATCTCGGTTAGTATGAAAATTACCAAATGCGCACACATCGGAATGCTGTGACCAGTAATTGCTGTTGAAGTGGTTGTGTGGAGCACATGTTCACATGGCGTAGCCCTTGCTAGACGTTGGCGGACGGTCAATTCTGATTGTGCAATGGAAAGATCAAGTCCCTTGGTACCGAAATATCATTTTTGTAAAGCTCCACCGCGAAGGCGAAAAAGCCTCTTCGGCGCCGTAAGGTAAGTATGGTGGTTGTCAGCCTAGTGCGAGTACTGTGGAGAGAGTTGATAGTTCAGGGTGTACCGATTGGAAGAACCACTCAAGAAGGTGAAGCTCGGTTGCGCGCAGTTGTACCTACCACCAAAAGGATACTTTGGAAGTGCCCACTGTTTCACGTGAACGATAGGAAAAGGTAGCACTGGATGCCTTTAAGGTATAGGATAGGTGTTCGCGTTGAGTGGTACGGACCAGCAGAACCGAACCTTTTCGCGATTCCAGCTTATTCGCGCACTCCGCGCCCCAGTAACGCATTCGCGCTGGGTGGGTATACAACGCTCAAGATATCCGTCTCCACAACGCGTCCTTGCATCGCACTCGTATCTATGCGCCCACGGCCAGGCTCAAGTATATGCCCCACACGACGCCCACAGAGCAGCCAAAGACGATCCTCTTGTCTACTGGCACCCACAAGAAGCTGATAAGGCTTATCGCGGGCCAGAATTTGTAGCCATCCTTCATCATCGGCCACAGCTTATTCGCGCAGTCGCTCGTAACCACGTCCATGGCGTTGACGCCCGGCTTGTCCTGCGCATTGACATAGGCCATGTAGCTTAGGAACATGAGCGTGTTGACGACGGCGCCGATGGTCTGGTCAAGCAGGAACTTGATAAGGACGTTCGTCTTGCTGAGCGACGTCTTGGTGGGGTCGGGCTTCGAGCCTGGCTTCTCGGACGGTGGGGCGGCGGAGGGCACGTTGGTAGGGAATTGGTCTTCGAGGTAGCCTTGCCAGACTATGTTGGGTGGGGTGCTGAGGACGCTGAAGAGCGCGAACTTGAAGACGGTGGCATAGTTGAGGGTGAAGGGCGTCTGGAGACGTGTCAGCTACATGCGCCAGGACATTGATGATTGCGCGACAGCACGTACGCTGTCTTTGTAGGATGATATCGCCTGCGCAAGCACGTTTGAAGTTACGCTCAGCACTGCACCCTGCAGGGTCTGCGATACTATCGACATGGTCTCGTTGCGATTGGTTACGAATGTCCACACCAGCGATTGAGCAACTGCAAGAGGGTGGGAAGATGTATCGCAGATATGATCAAGGCAGAAGAGGAGGCGCGAGGTATGGAGGGTTATGTGTGTATCAATGTGGCCAGCACACCAGTGTTTGTCGGCAGTATCAGCAATGTTTCGGCCTGGGCGAGCGCGTCCCGCGCCGCCATGTTTAGTGCTGTGACGTAATCAAAAGTGCAGCTCAACACCGCGATCAGGACCGCCCATCCATAGTACCTTTGAGCTTGTATCTTTCACTTTGCCGCTGACCCGTGTGCGCATCTCTCAATTTGCTAGATTGTACATGAAGAATATGCGAGGCCGGAATGAGAAGTAGCGAACCATCTCACGCCTTCCCGTTATTGCGCGACAGATTTTATCAATTTGTGCTACCAACTACAAGTGCAGGTGCTCCTGCGTACTGGCACCTCTGGACTAAACATGTTTTTGCACGCGCGCGCTGCAATAGACTGATAGCGCGAGGAACTTAACCGAAAGCCGCTCGACAAACACAGAAACTCCTGCCCGGCCCGTTCATGAGACTGACCGCGCAGCACTCTTATGCTGGACCCGCTCATCCGAGCGTGACTTCTATCTCATCCTTCGCCTCGCTCTCCCACACATCCTTCCGAATCCTCCCAAGCGCTTTGCGATATGCGATACCTTCTACCCGCGTTACCCAGAGTACATTGACGAACTCGTACAGTCCGTCAATCCAGCCGTAATCTTGATACCATTCATCCAAGCTCCGCGCATCGATTTCCCAATTCTCCACCGAGCCGGCAGATATTTCGATAAGCTCGCACAACTCGTTTTGAATTCGATCAGGATCGAAGAGCGCATCCGCAACTTCAGATGGCGAAGGGGTAGTGAAAGCAAAGCTGGGGAGAGCTTTGGACGCATCTCGAGATCGATGTTTGAGAGTGGGCGTGGACGTGGACGATGTTTCGTCGCGCGCATGAGAAGGTATGAAGTTGAGTCTGAGACACCCAGCCCACCGGCCAGACATTGTGAGGAGCTGCACGGAAGGACAGCCCGATGTCGTGTTGAGAAACTCCTTGCCTAGCAGGAGGAAGGCGTGTCTCGTGATACAATGCAGGTAGCGAGCATTGATCACAGGTTGCCGGCGGTCTGTCTTGTCAAGTATCGGGATTGGATAGCGAAAGGATACAGATGGGTCGCATGAATGTCTGACCGCTTGACCATCTTCTCCCAGATCTGCGGACATGGACCATTCTGGGGGTAGATTATCCCCAGACGTGGTAAAGGCTGGCCGCCTAAATTGCGAAGGAATGTTGACTGGATACTTCTCCGATGTCAAAGTCCTCGAGTATGTCCATTGCACCGAACTAAAAGTCCTCCAGGAAGTGTATTGGGGTATGTCCGGTGCAGGCGGGTGCTCAAACTGGTAGTTGGCAGCACTTCTCCAGCTCTCAGAGTTGATGATGCCTTCCCATCCTGCCCAGGACCACGAAGGTAGCACAGCCTCGCTGGCAGGAAGTCTACGAGGTTTCCGTCTCTTCAAGTATGCCCATGGCTGCCATAGAAGTGCAGCATCGAAATACATCGTTGGAAGACCGGATATAAATCCGCCTGGAAACACGCTGCTCAAATGGGCAAGACAACTAACAAAAGCGTCAAGAACGTCTTCCGGAAAGGTCAAATCGCGTTCGTTGAATAGAGTCATGAGCCGCGTATGACGAATCATGTCTGGCCAAGGCGAACTATTGAGTCCAGCAGTTGGCACGTTAATCTTGGTGGGCGCATAGTCCGAGATCGATCTTGTAGTGTGTGACGAGGCTGTCATCGGTATAGTAAAATCTTGGCACTCATGCCAGGAAGCGCAGAGACACTCCCAGTTGACTGTGTTGTTTTGGAAGACGACCCTTCGTGTAGAAAATATGTATTCCTGGAAAGTCCAGCCTCGCGAGTACCACTTGGTTTCCATGAGAGACATCGCTTGGTTGAGCATATAATCGGCACCACGCACTGGCTGTCCGTTCGATTTCCTGATTCCTTGTCCAACAGGGATGGGGGTTGGAGTAAACGCCATCTTTCGGTGGCCATAGAGACTCAGAGCCGCTTCCTCGTTCTGAGCTGCAACCAAGGTAAAAACTGCTCCGGCATAGATTTCCCCCATTGCACTCAGCTGATGGTGTTTGGTTGCTTCGTCGTCTTGGACGATGGCGATCCGATCCACCCATAAATAATGAAGCCCTAGATCCCTAACCAGATTGATGGCATCTCGAATAAGATTAGGCAATGATATGATCCCGCTGTAGAGCCCGTTGAACTCTTGAAGCGCTGCCAAGTTCGACATCGTAGCGCAAGCTGAAACCTCTGCACCTCCCCACACATAACTCAGGGCAACGTAACGTGGATGTTCAGGTGCAGCGACCAGACACCCTCGATTGACATCGATCAAATAGGATGGGAACGGCGAATGCATCTGTGAGGTCCTGCTACCGTAACATTGACTCCCATGCAGTCGTTCGCACTGATCCACCCACGTCTGAATGATGTTGACGTTCATAGTTTCCGCATCGCGAGCTGATATATTGGTGTCCACTTCTTCGACCTCCTTTTCTATATAGGGAAGGAATGGTTTAAGGTGAGTGGGCATTTGCTTCCATGATACATCGGCGTTGCGAGGTGAAGCTGCACGACGATGTCGTCGGCGGGTTTCTGGGAAATGCACCGCCGAAGAGACGGTTTGGCGAGCAAGTTCCTCGGCTGTGTCGGGAATCCACAGTTCCGTCTGATGATGCAAAGGAGGTATTCCAATCCAGGCTGCGCGTTGAACTAGACTCGCGTGGGCATCGGTAGTCGCAGTACGTGGTGGCGGCTCGTTTTCCTGCATCCCAGGCGATACCACCATCGGTTTCATTGTGTGTACCAAGCTTAAAGCTAGGTGATCTCCTCGGGAGGACTTTAAGATAACTGGGTGCTAATATATCGTAGGTAAACTTGGTTGTCTATCTGATCCGCCTCTAGACGCTTGCGTCTTTCCACGTCGCCGGGTTCGGATTTGCTGGGTTGTATACTAGATCGTGCATATGTGGATACCTCAATCGCAGCAGTCAAGACGACACTGTTGCCTTTGAAGGAATCTTCAAATGGTGACGCAAAGTGAGGAGTACAACGCTGGCGACAGGGGTAATCAGATATGCCTGATATGCCCAAGGCCCTCTATGTACCTGGTTCATTGACCAAGGCAAATGTTGATACGCAAGGCTGACAGCACACGTTCACCGGTCGAGTGTCGAGTCATTGCGCTAGCCGATGCTCTCGTTCGATGATTCGTGAGCTAGCAATTGTTGTTTGTGATGGACGGGTTGCCATAAAACGGTGGTAACGTCGCCACTTTCCCCGGCTAGCTCCTGCTTGCTAAGACCGGGGGCGCAGGTGGCGTAATGGAAGGGCATCAGACATTATCCGGTGTCACTTCTGGAGGTACTCCCGCTAATCCCCTTCGGCTATCCAGTAGTATGAAGTACCTTGAGACCGTCCTCCCACGTGTCTTTAGAAGCGTTCCGTGGCACGCCACTCCTTGCAGGGGGTAAAGTGGAGGATTGCACTCTCAGGCCATTGGATCCTCTCGGTAGAAGTCCGCCATACCCTCTTTCACGGCTTTGCGAAGTTGCGCACCCGCTCTGCCCAGCTCTCCACCGCCTTTGGTTGCTTGCTCCAATCCTGCGACGATTGCAGCCTCGGCTCGGTCTCGGAATAATCGTTGTCGATCTTCGCGGTCTTCATACATCTCTGCTTCCTCATCTCTTGCAGCGCCAAACAAGTTGAGATGTGCATAAACGTTTGATCGCTCAGAAAGAATATGATGCTGAGTATGCCAAAGTGGGAAGTTGCTGTCGCTGATGTCGACGGATGCTATTGTTTGCCTGTGGGAGAGTCCCGCGCGGAGGAAGGAAGTCAACGCGTTCATTTGCTTGACTTGCATCTTCGTATCAGCTTTTCCGTACGATTTGGCAGTTGACCATTTGGTTGACGCTTCGCTCTGCCAACCGAGTAAACTGAGGAAGCATTTGAGCATCTTTACCCAGCCTCCAGCACAGCTGACGACCTCATCGCCTGCAACGGCAAGCAACCATTCCAACACGTCAAGGCCGAACAAACGAATTTCTGTTGCTAAATGCGTCATGGCAGCTCTTGTGTGGAGTAACAGCTGGTCGGCGTGGCTAGCAATGTCGAGTGGCGGCAAGCTTTGCAGTAGCTTCAGTAGCTGTTGACGAACGCTGTTGGATCCATCTAGAATGAGCTTTTGTGCGACAGGAATGATGACAGACGAAGGCTGCGGCAATGGCACTGTGGGCGGATTGTTTGCGATGGCTGACGTCAAGAAGGCTAAAGATTCTCTTCGCTGTGTGTCTGCCTTGTGATTAAGCAACCCCAGATAATGTGCGCATTGTGCTTCTAAAGATGGAGCACTAGTGGAGAGTGCTTGTTGCTTGAGAGATATCGCTGTGATAGGTTAATTAAATGAGAGAGTTATGATAAGGTAGACCTTACATTTCGCACGGAAGCTCGTATCTGTGCCGTTTGCTGCCTTGGGTCTCGCCTTTCCAACCTTTAGTTTTGCTTTCTAGTTCTGTTAGCATTGCGGTTCGGGATCTGCGATTCTGGTCGTTTTTACTTGAAAGTCTTTCTTCTTGTTCTCCTTCTTCTTCTTTGAGCTGTTGGTCATGGCGACGGACTAGATCGGTTTTGGCGGTTCGCCTAGCAGAGTCGTGATTTCTCAAGGCTTTACTGGCGCGCGCAGTGTCGAGAGGTTGAACGAAACTATGCGCGTCAATGAGCGAACGACGCGTTCTCTGCTGATGAACGGAAAATTGAGGATCCACAGATGCCGCTAACGCCGAAGAGGCTTGAGTCGTTGGACTCTTGGCAGGGTCCAGCCGCGGTCGTGTACGCCGATGTCATCAGCGCGCTGTAAACCGCGACTGCATCTCGTATTTTTCTGGCACACATCACAAACCATGGCCCAGAACGCTGTATGTATCTTATTGCGCTTTCAAATGTTGCTTACTAATATGCGCGCAGCCAGACGAGACACTTTCGCTACTCACGCGACTGAGCCAAAAGCCCGGCGTTCAGAGCACCCTCATACTGTCGCGCGAGAACGGCACAATAATACGCACCTCTGGTCTCATATCAAACAGCTCTTCAGCGAACCCAAACAGTACTCTGCCAGCCTCCGGGGAAGCTGCGTCGGATAACTACTCGAACGGCAGGAAAGAAAGCGGGATACACAGCGCTGAGGATGTCGCCAGCATGGTCTGGGCGTTCCTGACGGCAGCGGGGACCCTTGTGGACGAGCTGGACAAGGAAGACGAGGTCAAACTTCTTAGGCTGCGAACACGGAAGAATGAATTGGTCATTGTACCAGGTATGTCCCTCACGCACTCGATGGCGGGGCTTCTGCTCACGACTCAAGATCCAAAATTCATTCTCGTCGCTATCCACGATACTCCTCCAGCATAAGCCATATAACCAAGTCATCGCATACATGTGTCCTTCCTCGCAAGCGTTACGATACCCACCCGTCTTATTTGAATACACTAAGAACATCCATCACCAATGAGACTCGCTAATTTCGACTGCGTTCACGTCGACGCCGTCCTTGAACCATCGCTCTACATAGACCTTAGCAACGCTACCGATCACAAAATCAAGATACGCGGAGGCTGGAAATACTCACGGGCTTCATCGATCTCGATGTCATTGCCGCTCATCTGCCGCTTGCGCATCTTCCCGTCCTCTGCGAATGTCCAGTCTTCTAGGCCATAGCATCGCTTCCACTTCATGCCATCGTGGGCATCCTGGAACTCATACCAGAACTGAACCGCGATTTTGTCATCTGAAAAGGCGAAGAGCTCTTTGCGCAGCCGGTAGCTCTTTTCCTTTTCCCACTTCTTCGTCAAGAAGTCTTCAATTTCTGCCGTGCCGGCGAGGAAAGACGATCGGTTGCGCCAAACACTGTCAGGCGTGTAGGCTTGCGCGATCACCTTGGGGTTTCTAGCATGCTTTAGCAACGATGAGAGAACTGGTTATGACACCACGCACTGGTCGTTCCAGAGGTCCTGAGCCTTCTTGACCTTGGCGTGAGCGCTTTCTTGAGTGAAGGGTGGTGCGAGAGACATGGTCGAATCGTCAAAGTGGATTTCACGAGATAGATTGTGTAGAAGGTCAATGTGATCGCTCAAGTACAGAACGTTATCACCCTGAATCATGATCTAAGAAATGCCGTTGGATGCCTCATATCGGCACTTCGGCATGTGCTTACATACAGACTCATCAGGTGAAGCTCAGCTTATCTACGAGAGATATTGTGAAACTTGACTGGTTTTGAAACTACTCTTAATAACTCTCAAGAGAGGGATCAGATCTACGGCTTAGTGCGTGTGATGACAGCTGTTGAGAAGGTTCGAGAAAGTCGAAAAGCAAAGATGACGATCACTTGAATGTTCCACAACAACGAAAAGCCGACATACAGTAAATCCGCGTCAATAATTCAGCTGTTAGGATTCAAGAAGCTCGTAGCAGATGGGCCTTTTGACTAAGCTCCTCTACCTCATCGCATCGACTCTGTGCGATTCTGCTATGATTCCTCCGGCACCGCTTCCCTAGCTGCTCATTCAGGTACACGCTCACTTGCCGCTCTAATAGGTCAAAAAGATTTGTCAAAGAAACCCTGCAGCGTTGGAAATGCGCTGGCTGGGTACCTGGCGTCATAAGCCTCGGCCGGCATATGCCCCACTATGATCTCGAAGCTTCAAGCTTGGGAAGCCGGGCGGGTACCCCTCCAGCTAGCATAACTAATCGGCGTCCGACACAACAAGTCACTTTCTCTCACTCTGCTCAATTCTTTTATACGCATCTACAATTAACACAACATTTTCTATCAAAACACCAAATAATCATCATGGCTCCTCTACAAGTCGGCGACAAGCTCCCCGAGGGCGTCAAGTTCGAGTAAGTACCTTCGCGTCGAGCTCCGCTCACCACCGGAGCCCTTAGAATGCACGCTGACATTGTATCTTCTCTCATGTAGATGGGCACCCATCACCGACGCCGACCCCACCGCCTGCGGCCGTCCCCAAGAATACGACGCCAGCAAGGAGTGGGCAGACAAGAAGGTCGTTCTCTTCTCCGTTCCCGGTGCCTTCACCCCAGGATGCCAGGCCTACCATCTCCCTCCTTACATCGCAAAGGCCAAGGAGTTCAAGGACAAGGGTGTTGATGTCATTGCTACCATTGCGAGCAACGACGCCTGGGTTATGAACGCTTGGGGCAAGGTCAACGGCGTCAAGGGCGACGAGGTCCTTTTCCTCAGCGACACCAAGACCTTCTTCTCCAAGCAATACGGTTGGCCTGCTGGTATGGGCGACCGCAACGGTCGCTGGGCTATGGTCTTCGACCACGGCAAGGTCATCTACGCCGAGAACGAGAAGAGCCCTGGTGAAGTCTCGGTAAGTTTCACATCGCTTTGAAAAGTTGAGGTGCTCGTTGCTAATTCTACAGGTCTCCGGTGCCGACGCTGTCCTGGCCAAGTTGTAAGCGCTGATCAACTGTGAGCTTGATCTCTAGAGATTTTGGCGAACATCACTGCGGCTGGCAGACAATATGTAGATGAAATATCCAAATGAGAATAATGACATTATGAGAATTGCCATGAGGGTGACGTTTTCCTTCCACGTCAGTTGTCTGCGTAGTACCTGCATTTGTGTTCTGGTGAACGACGGTGTACGTCAAGTGTTGAATGGATTCGAAGTTTGTATTTGTATTGAATGCTGGTCGAATGCTCAGCTTGCATAGCAACTTTTCCACACAGCGCTCGTTCGTGGGCAAAGATTCCAGGCCTGATATTTGTTCGTTCTAGCTTCGTCTGCCCAGGTATTCGTAATGAGCCAATATATACAAACGCCGGCATCGTAACACGCTCAATCAAACTAAGGCCTGTCAGTATACGTGCACGGATGTATGTGTGGGGTATGCATACCGGAGTAAGGAAAGACTCGGCCACGAAACGTGCTCTTGCGTTCAACTGGTGATGTGTCAGCTCTAATGCTCGAACAGGCGAACCTCGGCTGTCTTACGAAGAGCTTCATTTCTGAAATCTCTTTGTCCACCTCCTCCATAAACTGGATGATGAAGTCGACCAGCTTGTGCTTTAGCATCTCCTCGGTGTGGAAGTTGGTGATCAGGAACGAGATGTCGTAGCCCTTGACCGGCTTCCTCCGCATAATGTAGAAGGACTCGGCTCTTTGCGTCAAGAACCGTGTGAACTTGTGGACCAGGATGTGTTCAATCTCATCTGCCTGCTTGATCTTGATGCTTATGCGCACACTGTTGATGCTGGGCTCGATGTATACGCGTTCATGCTCATTCCTCGATACGGTAAGCGGGTTCAGGATGACTTCGGGAGAGCTCGCGGCTTCGATCTCGGGAACATTGTGGCGCTCGGAGGCCTGGGACGCAAAGTTGGAGAGGGAGAGGGCGGCTGTGAGCGACGAGCGCACGCACTGGAGGTACGGGCGGAGTGATTGCGACTGAGGGTGTCAGTAAAAGCACGTGATCAGACCACGGCAGTAAGAGGTGACTGTACCATTGCAAGTAGAGCTCAGCAGCAGCTCTATGTTGAAATGGTAGGGTTGCCGTCGGGGGAGAGCGGGCTATGACATGCCAGTACGGCGAGTTGGCGGTGCCTGCAGCTGGTCGCGCTAGTGGGGTAGCAGCTCCGGGCGGCGGTCAGCTTGGCGCGGCCCTCCTTCCTCATGCTTCCATTAACTTTTGCCCCACGAAGCCACTATAACCACTCTCTCGCCTCCGCCTCCCGTAGTCTTCTATACTCTATCCACCGTATAGTTGAACATTCATCATGGCGTCTATACCAGGTACGTGCAGCGTCATACGGTCATTTGAAGGGCCCAAGACTAATTCACATGTTTGCAGTAATCGTAAAGCATCAGGGCAAGAAGCACGAGGTCGAAGTGGATACCACCTCCACCGGCGAGACGTTCAAGTACCAGCTCTTCTCCATCACCGGCGTCGAGCCAGAGCGCCAAAAGGTCATCGTCAAGGGCGGACAGCTCAAGGATGACGCCGACATGTCCAAGCTGGGCCTCAAGCCGAACCAGACACTCATGATGATGGGCACGCCCTCGGGGTCGGCAAACGTCATCGAGAAGCCCAAGGTCCCGGTCAAGTTCCTCGAGGACATGGACGAGGCGGAAGCCGCGCAGTTGGAGGGCGCCACACCCGCAGGTCTGCAGAACCTGGGCAACACCTGCTACATGAACTCCACCCTGCAGACGCTACGCTCCATCCCGGAACTGCAAGAAGAGCTCTTGCGGTACGCAGACAGGTAAGTTTGATTACATCATGTCCTCGTGCTCCTACTGACCCTCTCCAGCAACGGTGCCAGCTCATCCAGTGCCTCGCAGCTGAGCCAGTTCGGCCTCGGTGGCCTCGGTGGCTCAGCCGACCTAACGGGCTCCCTCCGCGACCTCTTCAAGCAAATGTCCGAGACACAAAATGGCTTCCCTCCACTCATGTTCCTCAACGCTCTCCGAACCGCATTTCCCCAGTTCGCCCAAAAATCAAAGGACGGCCACGGCTACGCACAGCAGGATGCCGAGGAGGCTTGGTCACAAATCGTCTCGCTGCTCCGTCAAAAGCTTAAGATCACCGACAACGAGACAGGTTCAGATGCGAACAAGAAGAGGGAGCTATCCTGGATCGACAAGTACATGGCGGGCAAGTTCGAGTCGGTCATGGAGTGCGATGAGCCCGCAGCGAAGGAGGGTGGCGAGGAGCCCGTTCACAGCGAAGACCTCTTTTTCAAGCTCAACTGCCACATCAACGTAGAGACGAACCACCTCAGGGACGGTCTGGCTGCTGGCTTGAAGGAGCAGATCGAGAAGCGATCAGAGGTTCTGGGCCGAAACGCCATCTACACCAAGACGTCCAAGATCGCGCGCCTACCGAAACACCTCCCCATCCATTTCGTGCGTTTCGACTGGCGAAAGGATACCAATAAGAAGGCAAAGATCATGCGCAAGGTCACTTTCCCCGAAGAGCTGGACGCATTGGAGTTCTGCACAGACGACCTGAGGAAGATGCTCGTCCCAATCCGGGACAAGATCCGTGAAGTCCGCAAAGAAGAGGAGGATGTCGAGCGCGCCCGCAAGCGACAGAAGCGCATGCGAGCTGGCGAGGAGAACGACAGCGACCCTCTTGCTCGCAAGGAGCCTCTACAGAAGAAGAAGGAAGCTGCACAAAAGAAGGAGGACGCCAGCAAGCCGGCTGAGGATACCAAGATGGAGGAGGTTGAGTACAAGACCGACGCCCAGGTCGAGGCGGAACGCGCCGCATCAATCCTTGCTGCCAAGAAGGAGCTCCTCGCTCTTGTGGACTCTAAGATGACTGCAGACGAGGGCGCAAACCAGACCGGTCTCTACGAGCTGAGGGGCGTCATTACGCATCAGGGCGCTAGCGCTGACAGTGGCCACTACACGTCCTTTGTCAAGAAACAGGGACCCAAGGACCCCAACACTGGCAAGCGGAAGGAGGAAGACGGCAAATGGTGGTGGTTCAACGACGAAAAGGTATCCGAGGTGGATGCTGAGAGGATACAGACCCTGTCTGGCGGAGGTAAGCACCCCAACCCTGACTGTGTGAACTGACGATGACTGACATGTTCCAGGTCAAAGCCACTCGGCTCTTATCCTCCTCTACCGCGCCGTTCCTCTACCCGTCATCGACGAGGACGTGCAGATGGGCGACTCATAGGCTGAATCGACACGCTTCACTATGACCATCTCCTTGGGTCTCGCGCGCAAGAGCATGCTGAAGCGCAAACGGGAACGGAGCAGCGGGTAATGCATGGCATTCGGCGTTGTACCAGCTGGAAAGGCTATGGGACGATACCTCTGAGAGCTTAAGTAACGATTGCATGACTTCAAGACCTTGCATTAATAGATACGGCATTAGACTGGTGAAGTGTACTTTTCGTCCCTTTCCGTCTTCACCTCACCACGCGTAGAAACGCGTCGAAGCGTGCTGCCAAGCCCTTCCATGATCGTGACGCTCACTTCCAGGATTGCTTTCCTCCCCATCTTTTCTACTGCTGCGCTTCTATCATAATCTATCGCGTTATTCGCGAGACGCGCAATCTTCTTCCTGTATCATTACACTTGTACAATCATCTGTTTCATGTATTAAGTACCGACAGCATGTTCTACAGTCACGAAGGTAAGCCCCAAACCGAGACTGCAGCTTGGAACGATTTGACTAACACTTGTAGTGCTAACGTCGCGCAAATACGGTGTGGCAACCGTGTGGTATGTTAGAAGGCGTCCGGTCGCTCTTGCCCTGTACTGACCAAAGTGGCAGGCTCGTCGCGACGACCCAAAAACGAATCGGCCGCAAACAAATTCTCGATGTCGATGTACAGAAAGCATGTCAGACCATTGTCGATCCTGTAGCGCCTATGGCTCTACGGCTACAGGGCAATTTGATGTACGCCGCGCTGTTATACCTTGTCCGAGCGACAGACTACTGACGCATGCAGGTACGGTGTATCGCGTGTATACCTGCAACAATGTGGATATATCCTTTCAGACGCAGAGAGTGCGCGAAACGCCCTGCTAGTGATGCTACGGACGGTGAAGCACACTGCGCTCGACCCAGATGCCGGCAAGGCTAGGTAAGCAAGCATCATCCTCATAACATGGTCGGTCTACTCACAGCGTCTATCTAGGCCTGAGCAGCTCATACTCGAAGATGACCCTTCCTTCCTGCCCGAGCTCGCGCCTCCTCCCCCAGACTTCCTCGCGGAACTAGACCTCAACTTCAACCTCAACATTGCGCGGTCCGGCGACTCCCAGACGCTCACACCCTTCAGCTCCCAGCAAGCACGGTCCTCTTCCCATGCCGATGGCATCGGTGGGCTCATCTTGCCTACATCATCTCCCGTGATGGCGGCCGAGTTCAGACTTGAAGGCGACGATGGAGTGGGCAGTGTTGGCGGACCAAGTGTCATGGGCGCTGGCGATGCGATCCAGCTTGAAGACCCAGACTTCATGATCGCAGACGATGGCGAGATCATCCAGTTGCCACCACGGCGAAAAATGCCCAGCACGCCAGCTAGGACCGCAGGTGCGAAAATGTCCAGCGATGCTGGGGCCAGTGCGCGGGTTCGCAAGGAACATGAGGATGGACAGCAGGTCGGCGATCAGGTGAGTTTTGCTACGTTTCCTCACGTTTTTTTGCGCTGCAATACTAGCCCTCAGTTTCACGCTGAGGCTTCGCTGCTCTCACTCGAGGCGCATGTTATGGCACCACACTGTCTCACCGCCCTCGCTCGACGCAATTAGTCGGCCGCTCATCGCGATTTCTAGTGCTTGTGTTTGCTGCTTACCTTCTTCGGTATCTTTGTCTGCATCTTCGCTGCTTCTAACCTTCATTGCCTTCACATACTCTACCTTACTACCAGCATCTTTCAGAATGATGACTGACATATATCAGTTCCCGGGTGATCAAGCAGACATCAACTTCCCGACCTACGACGATGATCCTATCGAAGGTGGAGCACTTTCATCAGACGGTCCGCAACCGTCCAGTCAGCATTCAGAAGTCATTGAGTCATCTGACTCGTTCGCCGCACCCATGCGCCGGCGTCGGGTTCCACGCACTCTTCCTATCGATGCAGCTATAGAGCTTCCCAACAAAGAGCTCGCTAGTTGGCAGAGGAACTACCGTCAGAACATGAAAGCAGCAGCTCGGCAGAAGATCCAGAAACGTGCTGCTGCTCAGGCCAAGAAGAATGCCGAGCACTATGTTTGGGGCGCTGGCATCGGTGGTATCGGTGAACGTGTCTTGGGCGGCCACGTTCCTCATCCGTTCGACATGTTCATTGGTGACAAGTTCTTCGAGACGATTATGGGCTTCAGTCGCAACAAGGCTAGCGGAGCGAAACATGACCGCGACAGTGGTATCGATGATGCAACTCAGGAAGAATCCCGCCGTGTGCGTCAGAGAACCGGCGAGCCTGAGGTCGGTCGCTCAGCTGACAACGAAGACATTCCTATGTTTGGTGAAGACGACATCGCCGTCGAACTACCTCGCGAAGGTGTCTCCGCACTTGACGACCAACAGATCTTCTCAGCGATGCCATGGAACATCAGCGCTTCTATCAGAGGCTCTTCGGTCGTTCCTCGAAGCGGACGCGCTGGTATGATAGGCTCCGCTGATCAGAGCAGACCTGGAAGCCGCTTCGTGTCTGCCTCCCCCTCAAAAGGTCGCGGTCAGCCTCTTGCTCTTGAAGGATTCAAGAACCTTACGAGCGATGTCGATTACGGTGGCGACGACTTTGGGCTACCAGGTTTCAGCTCCGACTTTCCCGAGCCAGCAGTTCAAGAACCATCAGCACGCGTCCGCGAGGCCTTGTCGACAGAAGGTGAAAACTTCATTACTTTCATCCACGAACGTATCGTTGAAAAGCGCAGGCGGGCTCAAGCAGACCTAGAGCACGAGTCCGACGTGCTTCAAGCCGAAGCCGCCGCTGATATCGAGGACATCGCCTTTGAGGAACTTCTTCCACCCGCGGAAAACACCAAGATGATCGCTTGCCAAGGCTTCATGATGGTGCTCGGGCTTGGCTCCAAGGGAATGCTCGACATTCAGCAGCTGCAGCACTTGGGCGAAATCAACCTCAAACTCTCCAGAAAGGCCAAGGAAATGCAGGTCGTTGAGCTCGGCGACACTGAAGAATCCGACAGGGACGGTGCCCAAGAGGATGACGATCTGACCGAAGACGAGGAGGTGGCGGATGCTCAAGATATTGCACGACAGCCGGAAGTGGAAGATCAGGATATGCAAGAGCACGACGCGATGGAAGAACAAGAGGGTCACTTCCAGGAGCAGTTCGCCGCAGGCCATGCTGCTCAAGAGGATGACCATGACTCACTCTATGATGACTGAGTGATCTGGCACTATATCGAGTCAGATGGATGGACATATACAGGCTGCTGTTTAGCCTATGTTTCTCATGTATCTTCCCGCCTGGTGGCGTTCGCCGTCCATATCACGGGTTCTCACAGGGCGATGAGTATCTGCATTTAATGGGGAAAAGAGAACTGGCAGACAATAGTGTCGCATCTATGACAATACATCAAAACTATATTGAAACGTTGAGTCATGATCGTGAATGCAGGAGGATGGTGCGCATGTTGTGAAGTGCTCGTTGAATGACCAGTGCGTTGGGCAAGGTGTGATGATTGGTTGTTCGTAACAGCAATTTCTCGCTGATCCATAGAGCCTGCTAACTTGTCTGCTTGCAGTCATGCAGAACCTTCTAGACTAGGATTGTCCATGACCAAGTGCTGCAGCCAAGCCGCTAGGATGTTTGCATATAAAGTCGACTTCTTCTTGCACTTTGCACTTCTCTTTCAAGAAACCTATAGGTCTTTTGGATAATTAAGGTGAAAGTGAAATTGTAGCTAGTCTAGGTCTAGCTAGTGTTCAAAGAGCTTAGTGCGAGCTGACATAAGCTTGGTCCAAAACTACCTAGTCAATGCAACATAGTATACTTACTTCCTGATTCGACACCGCTCACCCCAGCATGCCTGGGGTCCGCACGGGCATGGAAGTCAGCAACACCCATCTTGGCGCCGCGAAACAACCAAACAACGACAGCATTGCAGCGCAGTCTGCTGTCAAAGACGAGGACGGCAATGACGACATCTTCGCAGAAAGCGACAGCGACGATGGGTACGATTACAAACCGCGACCAAAGCTGCCACAGCCCAATGTTCACATGCGAAGTTTGGGAAGTCTGATAAGTGAGTGACAGAATGGCTGGATACGCGAGGGGATCTTCTACTGACAGCGGCCAGAGGAACTGGAGAGCGGTGCGATCGATGTCGACCCGGAATACCAACGTGAGGTTGTCTGGACAGGTAAAAATGCCCAACTTGATTGTCACCGACATGCTAATAGCAATAGCCGATCGTATGACGGGTCTGGTTAATTCTCTGATGGGTATGATCTCCTCGACGCTCTCTTAACATGAACGAATTCAAAGATTCCTAATACTCGCGCAGAAAACTACTACATCCCACCCATTATTCTGAATAAGAAACGGATTATTGGAACAGATGGTACAACACGTGACGTTCTTGTCTGCGTGGACGGAAAGCAACGACTTTCCTCTGTCAGGGCATTCGTCAAAGGTATGATTCCTTGCCACGATCACAAGGGCGAAAAGTGGTAAGCAATTCAGTCTAATTAATATCTCCCGATGACTTACTGACAGTGCAAGGTGGTTCTGTGAGACGCCTATCAATAAACGCAAAAAGGTGCTTCCTTCGGACACTCAAAAGTCGTTCTTGGAGAAAGACTTTGTGGCCTTTCAGTTCGCAGAGCTTACGCCAGTACAAGAAGAAGACCTTTTCGCTAGGGTACAAATGGGTGTGCAGCTCACTGTAGCTGAAAGAATGCGCGCGAGACAAGGCCCATGGCAAGAATTAGCGAAGCTTTTCGTGGAAGACTTCCCTATGATCTACAACTTGATGAAGGACCGAGCTCGAGCGAAGGACTTCCAACTCACTCTGTCTTGCTTCAGCCAAATTCTGGAAGTACAGCATCCGACTCCTGCGACTGGCATTCCAATGCTGAGGACAAGCCACAGTTTGATCCCGAAAATGCTAAACAACACCGGCGCTGTAGACGATGCGCTCAAGTCACATCTTGCAAGCGTCTGGACCACCTTCAGAGACCTTATTGCCTTAGATCCCGACACTTTCACGAATGCCGATAGGCATTTGAGTGGTGTACAAACCTTTGCGCCCATCGAGATGGTGGCCGTCGCCGTCCTTATCTCTATGTATTCGGAAACGCGCAACAATGAACTATTGCTAGGCGATATCAGAGCGCTCCGAGAAGCCTTTCGCGAGCACTTTAAGGACCTTCGATTGTCTGCGCCAATGTGGAAGTTTGCCTGGGACTTTATAGAAAACCTGGAGGGGATTCGAGGTGCGGTGGATGGCACTACGATAGACCGTAACCAACCGGCAGAGGCTCCAAAGCCGAAGCCGTCTACTTCAAGAACGAAAACTCTATCCTCTCCTACTTCCGCCGTTTCGAGGAAAAGGGTAGCACCCCTGGACAAGCCGCTCTCCATACTGCCACCACGCGATTCGATCATCGCAATGGAGGAGACACAACCGATTCCCACAGGACCGAAGCGACAACGGACTGATCCTGGGCCATCAAACGCTCAAGCACAAGTCAATAGTCCCGTATATGAACAATTTGCCACTGCAAGGAATGCTCCTTCGGAGCGAGTGCGCACAGCGGGGGTACCGACAGACTCTCCCATAATGGGTAACATTTTTACAGATTTTGGTTCTCAATAACCATCACCTGTCAGCGCAACTTCTGCTTCGCCACGTCTGTGGCGTCCAGGCGAAGCGTTACAGCTAAATCCAGCCCTGACCAACTCACCACAAACTGTGCCAACACGCACAACGTCAGGACCACCGCACCAAATCTTCCAGAGACCAGGAAACGGACATGGAAATCAAGTTGTACCGGGCTCTGCCCCGGCAGCGAGAGGTGTTGCCGAACAATCTATACCGCCGGGACGGTCTCGAAACGATCCTATACATCCCTCGCCCTCCGACCCTAGGCCTGAACCTCCTCAAGCCGACTATCCCGACTATTATATTCCAAATTTGTCGAACGCACCTATGCAAGCATATCACCAGTCTCGCTTACCCGTGACGCAACTATACGCTACTCATACACCTTTCACACCGGAGCACACACCTCCCCAGATCCAGCAAGCCTGTGTGCCTGACTCTAGGAACCACCCTGCGCCGGTAGCGCAGATGCAGCCATCTAGACTCCCTCATACAACTTCACGGCAAGCTCCTCAAACAAACCAAAGTCTACAGAACGGCACACCATTGTCATCCCGACCCTCAAGCATGACCCAGGCTCATCCGACGAGTAGAGGAGCATTCGCACCCACTCATACGGATGCGCAATGGGAAGGAGTTATCGCCACTGCATCCCCACGGATGCAGTCTCGGCAGCTTGGTCAAACTCAACAAGGGGCTTCTTCCGCAGCCTCGTCACCAACGATACCGACCTCGGCTTCAACTATCGCAGCGTCACAACCAAGTGGTACGAAGCGGAAAAGCGTTGCCCGCCCGATCCCTGCTCAGTACGATGGAGTCATTGATCTAACGAGCGACGATGAGCTTGAGGAAGAACGCCAGAACCTTCTATCTTCATTCAAGGCCAAAACGGCTCCAGCAAAGCAACCTCCAGCTACAGCTGCGACAGCACCCACATCAACGCAACGAAAACCGATAGTGATACATGATCTCGATCTTGATGAGGATTATGCGCGTGCGAACAATCCTTATGAGAGGTTTAGAAACAATCCTAGAGCAGGGCTCTCCGGTCCGAGACGTTGAATTTAGTGTTACACTTCCCAAAGCGTGGGGCTCGCATCAGCGAAGCGCAAAAGCATTTTCAGCTATATATTGTAATTAAGCATAATGATACCCCGTTTGAGAACAGTGTGCCGTCCAGCTTTGGTTCCCTCAAGCATTAGGATTCATGCAAGTAAGCCGTAAGCGCGAACTGGCAGCGCCACTTCGACGACGACTTTCTCACAACCACAAATTCTGCATCGTACGTAGCATCCACCTCTAGCATCACAGAATGCACATCGCGTCCAGACTTCAACACGGGTTCCGAAGCGTTACAGGAGACGCGTTCACATGCAATGGAAGACGTCATAGCGCGTTTCCAACCTCGGCATCCGACGACGAAACCCCGTGGACGGACCGCACCGCAAGCTAATGATGGATTGAGGGCCAACAGGATGTGCGCGGGATTGCGACAGTCTCCTGCTTGCGTCAACAACCACGACGAGAGACATACTTCGCGCCGACGTTGACGAGTACCTGCTATATCTTGCGCCATTTCGCGAACAGTCTCGACTCCCTCTCACTGCGCGCACGCAGCTTTGCGACATCCATAATCCGCGACCACAAAAGACCAGCAACATGGGAAAGTCATTCGACCCTGCTAAGGACATCGGCAGTCTGGATGGGAAGGTCATTCTCGTCACCGGTGGTGAGTGTCCCCCATTCCTGAGCATGAGCGACTGCATCATGCGACTAACACATACACAGGCAACGCCGGCTTAGGCAAACAGACCATCGCATACCTCGCTGCCCACAACCCCACGCGCATCTACCTCGCCGCTCGCACCGATTCCAAAGCCCGCGATGCCATCTCCGACATCAAGAACAGCGTGCCAAATGCCTGCGAGATCGTATTTCTCCCGCTCGACCTGACGTCTTTCTCGTCCATTGCCGACGCGGCATCGACATTCAAGAGCCAGGAATCGCGACTCGATGTCTTGATCAACAATGCTGGTATCATGGCGCCACCATACAGCACCACCAAGGAGGGATATGAAATACAATTCGGCACGAACCACATGGGCCACGCGCTGCTCACAAAGCTCCTTATCCCGACGATGCTGGACACGGCGAAACAGCCCGGCGCTGATGTCAGAATTGTGAACCTGAGCAGCATGGGCCACCAGATGCCAGTATCAAAGGGCATCGAGTTCGACCAGCAAGCGCTCGAGAAGGAGAGTACCTGGCGTCGCTACGGCTCGTCGAAGTTGGCGAACATACTCTTCGCTCGCTCCCTAGCGCTAGAGTACCCTACGATAACATCCGTCTCCCTGCACCCCGGTGTCATTTTGACGGATCTCTTCGACAACCTCCGCACGAACATATTCATGAAGGTTGGTCTGTACATCTACGGCATCATCGGCATGATACTGCCGGGTCACTACCAAGGTCCGGAAGGAGGCGCGCTGAACACGACGTGGTGTGCTACGACCGCAAAGGACGAGCTAGAGAATGGTGCATATTACATGCCAGTAGGCAAGAAGAGTTCTGGCAGTTCATTTGCGAGGGACGAGGGGCTGAGGAAGAAGTTGTGGGAGTATACTGAGGCGGAGTTGCAAAAGCATGGGTATTGAGATTGGAAATGACTTTGTACTAATAAAAGCGTAAGAGGAACATATATGAAGCCCTGCTCATTGCGATCATGATCTACATGACATTTACAGCATCTACAACTCCAGTACCACGCTGACAATCGCCAATTCAAACAGTTTCCAACGGCACCCTAGGCAACGCCGTCAACTGCTTCCTGTCACTAATCTCCACTCTGAAGTCCTTTTGTACACTGACCTGCAAGCCATCACCGCTCGGTCGCTGTCCACCACGCTTCTGATCGCCATCAACGTGTTCCAGACTCGTGTTACTGTACTCATCCAAATCGCCATAGATTTTCGTTTCGACACCGACGCTCTTGGGCTTGCTACCCGAATGCGAGTGGTTCTCCGGTCGCTCGTTGAGCTCCATCCATTGCTTTGATCCTGGACCGGCGCGGATGGAACCCCGAGGGTTTTGCTTCTTCGAGTAGCCGCCGGAAGGGTTTGAGTGGCTTCCTGACCAGGATGAGAAGTGCGAGATGAAGTTTGTGAGTAGAGGGCGGCAGGCGGGTAGGTTAGCGACGAACATGCCGACGTTCATTTCTGCGCAGGCCCAAGCGAGGATTTCGCCGAGGTTCTGGAGGAGCCGGGTTGGGTCGTTTAGGCCGATGAGGAACTTGAGGCGGACGATGGGGGCGATGGATGCGCTGTTGTATGCGTTAATTGTGATGCTTGGTGGTTTGGCTCCAAGTGCGAGATGGCTTACAAGATTCCTAGGCCGAGCATGGACATCACGGAGATCTTAACGCGCCAATCGAGTTGGACGTCCCAGAGGAGGAAGATGGGGAGGGTCGCAAAGATCCAGTCTGTGGAAATAGACACCACGGCTACGGCGTATGACAGTACCGTTTGGATATTGCGGCCATTGCATTCACCGTCCATCGTGGGGTACCAGTTCTTCCTGTTCGTCTGTTAGCTGCTGGTTGACATCAAGGGGAAGGGAGTGAAGACATACTGTACTGGCCTACATTGGAAGAAGAGATACATTCCCGTCCCGCCCATGACGACGAAACAGGATATCATGCAGGCGTAGATGACCATCTCGATCCATTTCTTGCGGTTCGCAATTCGGATCAAGG
>Ga0265797_10002748_pt1 | contig 29116 bp, 30 predicted proteins | sample P2T30metagenome_FD_192433 | JGI IMG/M metagenome (GOLD analysis project Ga0265797, IMG submission 192433) | Plant litter microbial communities from East Loma Ridge, Irvine, California - P2 T30 | ecosystem: Environmental > Terrestrial > Plant litter > Unclassified | place: USA: California...
GATTCTCAGCTGAGCTCGCCTGGCCTCTCAACAGGCACAGCATGGCCTCGCCTATCACGGCAAAGCGACGCAGACTCAACAATGCTTCCAACACCCTCACTAGACCCTTCGTCTCGCCGCTCAAGACCGCCGACTCCGCCAATGCCAACAGCACGGGCACTACCACGCCTTCTAAGAGCAGGCGCAGAGATGTTCCCGTAAACAACAAACCCGCATATGTCCCAAGTACTCTCGCACACACGATCAACGCAGCCACGTCGAGTACGCCGCATAGACCGCAGTCGAACCCGACGTCAGCCCTGACTCCAGCTCGCTTGAACTCCGTTCGCAAACATGCTTACTCTACTCCCTTTGCAAAGCGCCTAGATCCCGCAGAGCAGGCGCTCCAGAAAGATATCACTTCGATTGAACTGCAGATAAAGTCTGTTCGCAATAATCTTGACATCTTGAACCAAGCGGCCAAATACTCAAGTGATGCCGCCGATAACGATCTGGAGGAGCTGGCTGTGAAATGGAAGCTTGCATCTCAAGCCGCCGCCGAAGAAATTTTCGGTACTGTCAAAGAGCGGGTCAATCGTATGGGCGGCGTACAAGCTTGGCGCGAAAGTGAGAAGCAAAAGTATGAGCGAAGCAACGGAATGGGTGAATTTGCGGAGCCGGAAGTCGAAGACGATGCAGACTGTGAGTTTGACAGCCAAGGTGAGGAGCTGCCCGAAGACGAACAAGAGTACAGGAAAAAGGAGAAGAGACGTCTTAGACGAGAAGCCGAGGAAGCTGCCGATGTCGATGAGCATGTTGCTGAATATGCGACTGGACCTGTTCCAGTGTGGCAGCAAGGCGGCGGAGACGATGATGTGAGTCTACTTCCGCTCTCAGAAAACTTGATAGTGACTGACAGAACACAGTCTTTCACGATGGACATGATGCTGAAGTCACTCAACATTGAGCTCAAAGTCATCGGATACGACAAGCACGACCATAGATGGATCACCTGATGGCCGTACTAAAGACTCCTGCACTGCCAATACGGCATGAGTGCAGGTCTTTGCTGCGATTGATGATGGATAACACAAAATGTTTTAAGCCCTGCTACTAAGATACCCCAACGAATGAATTACTGCGAGTATTTATTACATGAATGCACATTTTATCCACATTGACGGTCTACAATACAACCCCTATCCTGGAGGCAGTGGCTGCTAACTGTCTCTGCAGCTCTAAAAATGCAAATGGAAGTGGGAACGATTGTTTCTCTGCGATCTATCTGCCGCCTTCTTAGAGACTTCTCCCTCCGATCAGAACATCTGGACTTCAACCAGACTCCTCCCAACTCCTTGCTCCAGTCCCGGCACGCCGTGGTTCTCAATCTCATACGCCACCGCCCCTTTAGCCGCGCACGCCATTTTCAGTCCATCCACACTCCCGCCCACACCGAAGTAATAGTTCTTCGCGCCTACCATAGCTTTCGCCATCTTCACCCGCCTCAGCAACAGCATGAGAATCTCGACAAAAGCCTCTGTGGCCGCAGGCGAGTAGATCGTCTCAGCGCCGAGAATCAGCATGCCCATGTCTGGAGCGGAAGCGGGGATAAGGTCCGCGAGCGAAGTTGACCAGGAGCCGGAGAGGAAAGTGAGGGAGATGCGTTCGGTGGCGAGGGTCTGGGTGAACGCGGCAAGGATTTCGGGCGTGAGTTCGAGGTCTCCTTCGCCGGGTGAGATCAGAGGTGGCTTGGTGGTTGTTGCCCATGTCAAGAGGAGGTTGGGGAGGGTGGCGAGGCGGATGACGGAGGCGTTGTAGTCTTGCAGCGTGAAAGATTGGGGAATGGAGGAGGTTAGGGTGTGGTGGAAGAGGGTTAGTGTTGGGAGGGCGGTGCCGCAGCCGAGCTGTACATATGTTAGCCTTTGGTCGACGTGTGTGTGAGAGAGGACTGTCTAGATGTTGGATGGAAACTTACTTCGACAATCTGGTCGCAGCGTACAAGCTCGTCGATGTCTTTGCGTGGCCCCCGGTCGAGGAGGATGCTGGCTAAATCGACGGAGCACTCCCAAGTCTTGAAGCCACCTTCGTAGACGCCGGTGCGAATGTCGGATTTTTGAAGGTCGTTCAGCGTTTCGTCGTTGGCTGCTTCGTCTTCGGCCATTAATTGAACGCGGATGTCGGAGAGGTCACGGCGAGGTATATCGATGGTTTTGCCTGTAGGCGATTCGATCTGGATCGTGCTGTAGCAGAGGTGATCGGGTAGAGTGGCGAGCTGAGAGGTAGAGTCAGTTATGGGTACTGTTGGCTTCAAGTAAGGATTATTGTTGAAGATCGATCTGTGTCTTCGTCGTTAAACTGGTAATGTCGGTGATCTCTTTCATTGGAAACAAAGACAGTCGACTACGACAAGATGATTGACTACCTTGAAGCCGAATCTCATCAAGCAGTAGTGCCGAGTTGTTACAGCGAACCATTGAATATAATAGCGCGAGTACCTACCAAATTTTTGAGATCATGTTCTTCGGCTGGCAGCCCAGTGAATTGCGATCCAGGCCCAGCATTTGTGAATGTGAATGCGTGTCCGTTCTCTGCGACAGGCTCGTGGTCATCCCCTACATCGTCTCCCGAGAACCCAAAACTGAAGGACATTGTGATGGAACTGTCGTGATTTATTTGATAGACTCTGGACTTACGGTTGCCTCTCCAGGTCGTCCAAGTCGTGAATTTGTTCGACGATATTTTGAGTTTACGCTAGTGCCGGCTGATTCCGGCGGAGCGACAGGGTTCACTACCTGACTATGTAAAGACATTCACACGTCGCTCTACGACTCGACTTACCTACTGTATCTACTACATTTCATGTATGTCACGGGTATTTCACCTGGAAGTGCGACCTTTCAACCATTCACTCGAAACCGATTGATCCGCGAAGTTGGAAACGTACATTGCGTTCCGAGAGTATCAGGACTCGGGCTCGGTTCACTTGAATCAACATCACCGCGCTAGTTACCTCTTTGACCGGCTCTTTATATCAACAACTGTATAATTCAAAGAATTGCACGGAGAAATTCCACAGCGAATGAATCGTGCCAAGGTTTTGACACCACTCCTGGATAGGCATACCTTTCGAAAAGGTGGTCTCTTGCTTACATGTACTTATACCATGATGACCACGCAACCCTGGTAGGCCTTTGCCAGATCCAAGTAGCCCGACGATAGCCAGGATCAACGCCCTCCACGGCCGAGAGCTGCAGGGCATGCAAAATGTCATTATCGCCATCGAATCCACAGTAGATACGGATGGCGCACCTGAGAAGCATCTGAGGTGGCATCTAAGGAGCTGCTGTCATAGATTCCACGACTGTCACAAATCCGACTGGACGATTGGCTGTGGTCCGGCGGATCGTTTCCCGGGGTGTCTTTATGGGTGTCTGACGACCGACTGTGACAAGGAGAGTCCGACCATCTCAATTCAACGTTTAGCCACGAGTACCTTACGTGCGGCTGAGCGAGGTGCCACAAGCCGGGCTAGTCGCCTTGCTCTCAGAGAGCTACAAAAGAAGTTCGCTTTAGATGAGGGGATTTTGGCGGGGACGAGGGCAATACCAGAGACTACGATTGACGTGGGCGCTGAAAGGTACATTACACAAAGAAGTACCTGGGTACGCGGAAATCAGACGCGGAATCAGCCCTGCAATTGTGTATCTCACCGGCAAGCTCACGAACCGACACATCCGGCGCGTTTAGTGCCACCTCCAAGAGGATTGATAGGTCAAAGAGATAGGTAGACATCTGGCATGCGATCTCTCCGTGGCGAGGATGCTCGCTATGTGAGTGATCATCTTGGACACGACCTTCAAGGCCGACGAAATCATTAATGACCTGGGCAGCGCCCGCCCGCCAACTGCTGGTGTGGACGTGCTTCTAAAGTTAATTGTCTTGTAGGGGTAGGACTACACATTACACAAAAATCTACAGTGCAGCCCACATTTTACTCTTGTCTGGACACTCAGTTGAGCCGGTTCAAAAGCTTTTCGCCGGCCAGGAAACGGTGCACATTTTCCGCTTGCTCTGCATACCAACGATCGATCGTGCCTGTTATACTCGTTAGGTCATGTCTCCGCAGAGAAGCACACAAACATCTCGCCCGACTCACCTTCGTTGACGTAACCCATGTGTGGGCTCATCACCAGCTCACTCTTGCCCTTGTAGCTCCGCCAGGGACTATCAGCCGGCAAAGGTTCCTGCCACCATACATCAAGCGCCGCACCGCGAAGGGCACCCTGCTGCAGTGCCGATAACAGTGCTTGCTCGTCGACCAGAGGACCCCTGGACGAGTTTACAAGCACGCTGGATGGCTTCATCATTTTTAGCTCCTCGTCGCCTACAATTCCACGGCTACGCGGCGAGAGGACGTAATGCAGACTGATGACATCGGCGTTCTGGAAGAGCTCCGCCTTGGTAACAGCTTTGAAAGTTCCGCGCGGCAGGCCAGCCGTCTCAGCTGCAGCGTCCGCTTTCTCTTGGGTCAAGTTCTCGCTCCATGCAATTACGTTCATGCCAAAACCTTGCGCCCCGATTCGGGCGGCATTGGCTCCCAGCTTTCCTAGACCGCAGAGCCCGAGTGTCTTGCCACCAAGAGCCATCGAGAAACCGGACTGCCAGGCCTGAGGGTTTGACTTCAGTGCGGCGTCATCCTGGGGAATGCGAGAACAGAGACTGAGGATCAGAGCCCAGGTGTGTTGGGTGGTAGAGTCGTAACCAGGAGGCGGTGGAGCCTGGGTGCTTTCTGCGGCTGAATGGTCAGGGTGGCCTGGTTTGGCGCCCGTGGTGCCAGCGATGATAATTCCTTGGGATGTCGCTGTAGGAATTTCGAGGGAAGCGTTGCGAACGCCAGTCGTCAGGAGGAGTTTCAAATTGGGTAGTTGTGATTGTAAGCTTGAAGGGAAGGGAGTGCGTTCGCGCATGGTGCTGATAATGGTGTAGGGCTTGAGACGGTTTGCAAGTGCCTGCAGGCCATCTTCGGAGGCCGGGTTCAATGTCTCTGGAAAGGAATCGACCTTGAGGCCTGGTATGCTTTGGAAGTGCTTGGAGGCAAGACCGCCATAATCGTCGAGGATGGCAATCGATGGATTTGATGTGGAAGAAGACATGGTGCGAATTAAAGAGGACGTAGGAATTGAGCTACGGCTCGTTCTTGGTACAAGGTGGTTTCGGATGGTAGTCAGCCTGGAAGCCATGGAGCAGTCGGGTCACAACATAATACAGTCGTTGTTAATAATCAACGCTAGTGGGAGAATGGTGTTGTTGATAAATGCAAGCAGCCGATGCCGGTGATGGATTCGAAGTTACCGACCGGTTATGCTTTCTCACTCGCTGTGAACTTAGCGGCATGCCGGCTGGGCCGAAGCGCTGATCTCAGCACTGAAGAAAGTGAGACTTGCAGAGTGATAGGGACTGCGCTTGTCTGCAAGTGTCTGCATTGCGAGACTTCAATAATAACAGCAGTAATAATAGCAACAACAATGGACTTTGAGCTTTTGTCACGGTGCTGCACCTTGGAGGCCGGCGGAGACATCAGGATACTGTACTGTACATGGTAGCGTGCAGGCTTGTGGCTGAGTGCATGTCTCCCTTGGTCATGTCGCCCACGCTCTCTTGCAGCTCCCCTCGGCTGCCCGACGAGATAGTCACGCCCTGTATCGGATCGGGCGAATGATGTGCCTAGCATCGGATCGTCATTCGCTTCGCCTTGCATAGGTGCGGTGCCAGGACCCGCCCGTCTTGCTGCACGAGGACAACACCACCTGAAGACCAGCTGAAAGGCTGGCACCCTGTCAGCGCCTCTCGACGCCTGTGGCGGTACTGGACTAGTCCTGGGCTGAGCGGCAAGCTCGCTCTGCCTTTGTTCACCAGGCAAATCCGGACTGTCACGACGACACAGCGGGCGCACGATCCGCTTGTCTGGCGTCGCCGGCAACTGCTCGATCATCAAAGACAATGATGAGACATGCCTTCAAACCTCCTGAGAGCGCTGGGCGGCTGCGGGCGCGCGTCGGCGATAGCAGCGGCCTGTTAAGCATGCCGCCAGTTCGCAAACAGAACATGCACTACTCTGCACTCTGCACTCGTGTCGACGGCCGGCGTAGGAGGGTAATTGCGCGCGCGGAACGAACAGGCTTGACAGGGCGCATGTGCCTCTTTTTCCACTTTACCTTGTAGGAGTAGCAACCCGGTCCTAAGGCTCCGAGGAGGACGCTTCGGCTCGCTCACGCACTATCCACATAGAACGAGAGGGCTGTCTGTCTGTGCAGCGCTGAGCAGGGTTAAGGCCGGCTACAGGCGCGGGTGTCCCTGCCATGTGCCCGATGCGATGGGTTACGGAAGGCCAGGCATCTTCCCGTGCTGATTTCTTTGTCCTTTTCTCTTTTGAATACGGCACGGCACAGGCGGGATGGCATTGTGTGTGCGACTTGCCATCATTAGCAGGTATTACTGTACTCGAGCCGTTGTGCTACATACGTGGGCCAAACTAAGGCAGCCAGCCCTCGTGGGCCAACAAACCACTACATGGACTTGCCAAGTAGTTAACGTCCTTCTATCTTAAAAGGTCTAGCGTGGCGGCGAATCTAAACGGCTCAGTCCGAGCGAGCGCTGGCGAGGCCGCTGCTAGTCGATGTTAGTACGGTCTGCTCTACAGTAGTCGTCCTACGCTCTACATCACCACCATCACTCTTGTTGCTTTCCACCTCTCTCACACCCGGGTTGTTGTTGCTCCCCTCCCTCTCCCTCTTGATATCCCGCCGTCTCTATCGCTTCCGCCGCAACATGCCTTGAATGGCTATGCTTGCACCCAGGCAAACATTCTTAGAGGCTGGTGAGTGCTGTCCGGAACGTCATTGCCGATGAGACAAGGCGTACATGTACAGTAGCTGATGCCCCGTGTGAATCAGCAGCTTTGTTGGCTTGAAAGACAAGCATATGGCTTCTTTGACCACACCTATACCCCAATCTCCCGAGCGTCCAATATACTCTTCTGCCTTCTCGCCCACTTCCACTCTCCCGCCGCAGCATGGCTGTCTCCACCATTCCCGCGAGCGGCTTCTCGCTGCATGCTCCCTCAGCAGACATGGATTCCAGCAAGCACAATTCCAAGTCCGCAATACTGTTCAAACTCTCTCAGAGCATGCTCAATGACCTCCGTGAGGCATCGAGCACAAAGGATGGCTTGCAATTTGTCACTGGCAAGGCTCCGGTAAGGCTTCACGCGAGCCAGTGAACGTGAACTTTCATGCTGAGACAGTATTTAGAAACTACGACTGGGTAAACGATCCTTAGACCTTAGTATCTCCCCGGATGCCTTTCGGAACGAACTTTACACTTCCACCTCCTCCAATGACCTCGAACTCGATGCCATCATCACCCACCGAGCCTCCGTGGCTGCCTCCAAGACAAAGCAGCCCGACACTGCCGGAGCAGATGCGGCCCTCGCCGCTTTGCAAAACAGCATGGCTTCCTATCAGCAAGAGAAAAAGGCCAAATCCACAACAATCACCGACGACTTGATACCCGAGCCGAAAAGTAGATGGGAGGCTGCGAAGAAACAAAAGCGTGGCGGCTTACTGGGCATGAATTCTGGAAATTCGAGCCCATCCTTGAGTGCTGTTGGTACACCTAGAGCTGGCCTCTCTGTGACTTCGGCACCAAACAGCCAGAACCTGCGCAGACAAGCCATGAAAACGCCACTTATCCATCTCCTGGCCATGAAACCGGCTTCGACTGAAGACATAATCCACTCAACACATATACCCAAATCGGATCTAGAGGAAGTCGTCAGCAAGATTGCACAGAACGTAGGAGGTGAATGGAAACTACTGGACAGGGCGTACAAAGACTTGAATGTTTGGGAATTTGGATACAAGACACAGCAAGACAGGCAGATGGCCATTGACAATGCTATCAGGGCATACGATCGCACCAGAGTAGGAAAAGAAGAGAATATCTGGCAGTTGCTCCTGCCCAAAGAGGAACGAGGAAAGGGGAAATGTCTGTCGAAGCTGAATCTTGCCGCTCCGCAGTCGAACAGAGGCTCGACACCCAGCCACATGCCCAGTCCGTTGGCCGAAGCCAGCGAAGATGAAAAGCCCACTAGTTCGGCGAACACTCCCCGCCCTGGGCAGAATGGCACACCTAAACCAACGGTGGCGAAGTCAGCCGGGTCAGACATGAAAAAACGATTGTTAGCGAAGGATCCGAAGAAAGCACGGGCGGCGGAAGAAGCGAAGGACAAGCGAAAGAGAGAGCGGGATGCTGCAGCAAGCGACCGGGAAAGCCGCACATTGAAGAAACAGAAGCCGGCTGTCGCCACCTCAAAGGCGACGACAACCAGCACCGCTGCGAAGGCTTCGTCCAAGATCAAGTCTGCTGAGCTCGTGCATAGCTCGGATGATGAAGACGAAGAAGGTGAAGTCAAGGAAGCCCCCCCGGCTCCCGCTCCCAAAGCGAGCCGACCAGCCGCCGTCACCAGCGTCAAGCCCAAGGTCACAGCCGCACGATCTCCTGAAGGCGATGACAATCACGTGAAAGCCACAAAGCCGAGTGCCAAAGCAACTGCCATCAACAAAGCGGCTGCCGCGTCAAAAACGAAAACAAACGCTTCTTCGACCAAACCTGCTGTATCAACCGCCCGAAAGGAAGCTGCAACCGGCGGTTCTACCCCATCCAGCAACACACTTTCCGCACCGCAGCGACAGAGAACGCAGCTTTCGCCCTCGAAATCTAGCAGCCGACCGACTGTACCATCACCACTTGGCGCTGCTCGACCGCGCAACGCCTCAGACGTGTCAGACAGAAGCGCCGTAGGCATACAGCGCACAAAGCAAGGAGCCTCAACGCCCAGGGGTCTTGGAATTACTACTCAGGCCACCGGCGCTCGCAAGAAGCAGCAGGACACCGTCGCGAGCCAGGATTCCACCACGTCTAGTGAGGGAGACAAGCAAACATCTGCAAACAAAGTGCCCGAGAAGGGTCGTGCCACGGCTGCTAACGGAGTATCTGCCAAACGATCGGTTGTGGCAAACGGTGCGAAGCCTGCTATCAGCAGCAAACGCAAAGCTATTGAGGCACTCCCTCGAGGTGACAACTCAGATCCCAAGCACCGCAAAACCGACTCTGCATCCACCCTTTCACAGCGCTCACACTCGAGCTCGTTTGGCACTGTCCGCACCATGGCGACCACTAATGGTACATCTCCCGACGCGGTCTTCGACAGCGGAAGCAGCGACTCATCCGGCCCTGCCATGGACACCATCACCTACGAGCAGGGCGTGGAGAAGGCGAAGAACTTCCGCGAGAGATTCTATCCGCAGTACGTCAAACTCTACGACTCAATCGCCGAGCGCAATGCCAAGGGCGAAACCATCCGGCAAGAAGAGCGCGACAAGCTCTGGAGGATGCACCACAGATTGCAGGAGCTCAAGAGAGAAATTGGGGTTGCGGCGAAGAAGGGCTGAGTCGTAAGCGATGTGGTGTGATGAGCGTAAGTCGAGTACACAGCAGGCGTGCGTCTCCTTACTAGTACACGTAATGCAAACAAATGATGAATCAATTAATAGTCAACATCTCTGTCAAACAACAGGCGAAAGTAACCTAATTCGACAAACCTTCAGGGTAAGGCAAACGAACAGCACTGCTAACTAAAGAGATTCCACCCGTACCCGGCTTCTTTTGCCGTTTCCCCCACGAGATGGCGCCCGCTTTTCTGATTTGCCCTCTTCCAAGGTTCCCAGCCGACACCTTAATTATTGTTGTTCTCCACCAATTGTGACTGTTCCAATCCCTGTAATCCCTGTCGAAGTCGCCCAGGCCGAACTGCTTTTGCCGAGCGGGCTAGGCGATCCAGGCGAGAGCCAGTCAGCCAATGCCATCCAAGATGACGCGAAGAAAATTGACCGCTTCCCGCATCGCGCCCTTGCCTTCGCCGAAATTGGTCACGATTCTCGACGGCTTTTGCATGTGCGTATAATAGATATATAGCCACGGCTCCTTCGCGTCGGAATTTCCATTTTTGAGGATTCGATATCCGCTTTCGAACAATAACCTCGCCTCTCCAGAGAGACGTCTATGTCAGGCCCTGCTAGCGGTCTTACAGGCGCGACGTTGTTCAAGACTCTACCAATTTTCTAAATCGCTATCAAAGCATCGTCCCTCTCGGTGGCGTATGATACAACAAACCAAAGGCAGCACGCCAGGACCAATTCGCAACAACAGCACTTCTCTACCACTACATCCCGTCCCCTCACCGCAGACAGCAGCCGCTGTCCTCGAGACGGAGAAATCATCATGCCCGCCACTCCAGCCTCGTACCTCCGGTGCCCAGGCCGATGCGTCCAAAGATGAAGAACGGGCCTTCGGCCACGACTCCGGCAATGGTGGCTCCGCTGCACAGGATAAGGACGACGTCGAGTACCCCGAGGGCGGCCTGAGGGCCTGGCTCGTGGTCTTCGGCTCCTTCTGCGGCATGACTGCTGGCTTCGGATATATGAATACGATTGGAATCTTCCATGCCTATCTCGGCAACAACCAGCTCGCGAGCTATGGCGAGCAAGCCATCGGATGGGTCTTCTCGGTCTATGTGTTTCTGAGCTTCTTCTGCGGAGTGCAGATTGGGCCTGTGTTTGACGCGCACGGACCGAAGTGGATTCTTGCGATCGGCACTGTGTGTTTGCTGCTGAGTGCGTTCTTGATGGGAGAGTGTACTGGTGAGTTTCGTATCAGAAATTCGGATGTGGCAGAGCATGTGTGTACTGACTTTTGCGTGCAGAGTATTGGCATTTTATGCTCGTCTTCGGCGTCCTTGGAGGCGTGGGTACTTCTCTCATCTTCACACCCGCCATCTCGGCGATCGGCCACTGGTTCTACGTGAAGAGGGCCAACGCCACTGGTATTGCTGCCGCCGGAGGCTCAGTCGGAGGAATTATCTTCCCCCTCATGCTCCAGCAGCTGTACCCGCAGATTGGCTGGGCATGGTCAAGCAGAGTGCTCGGCTTCATCTTCATCGGCCTGCTCGCCGCGGCGAACCTGCTGATCAAGTCGCGCCTTCCACCTAAACCCGGCGGAAGCGTCTTACCCGACTTCACAATCTTTAGGGACATCCCTTTCCTGATGTGCACGCTCGGCACCTTCTTCCTGGAATATGGCCTCTTCGTGCCCATCACGTACCTAGCGTCTTACACCCTCCGCACGGGCGCCACGAGCGAAGCTTTCGCCTACCAAATCATCGCGATCTTCAACGCAGGCTCTTCGCTCGGACGCTGGCTGCCCGGCTATTTCGCCGACATACTAGGCCGCTACAACACGATGCTAGTCATGGTGGCGCTGTGCATGCTCTCATCCGCCGCCCTCTGGCTACCCGCCACCATCATCTCCGAAGACGACGGCACGCGCGCCACTCTGGTCGAGGGCCTTCTGATCACGTACTGCGTGCTGATGGGTTTCGCCAGCGGCAGCAACATCAGCCTGACGCCCGTGTGTGTTGGCATGTTGTGCGACACGCAGGAGTACGGCCGCTACTACGCCACTTGCTACACTGTCGTGTCGTTTGGCACTCTGACCGGCATTCCTATCTGTGGCGCTATTATCTCGGCTACCGATGGCGCGTACTGGGGCGTGGCGCTGTGGACTGCGCTTTGCTACATTTTGGCTTTTGGCTGCTTTGCTGCTGTTAGGGTCATGAAGGTCGGGTGGAAGATTACAGCTTTCTATTGAGAGTGTTGTTGCAATGTGAGTTGGAGGGTGAAGGTTGATCCGGGTCGGTTAGTCAGGTGTTGGGTTTATTCCATTCTTTCGGGAAATCCAAGGACGCTGTTCACAGGTTGATTGAATGTTCACCTGCACGGTACCGTGAGCAGTCCGAAGTTTGAGAATATTTAAAGGCGGATTTGGTAGAATTGTGCGGCTTTTGAAGAGACGGGGTTTAAATCGGGAGAACAAGAAACAGATCACCACATCTAGACTGCCCATAGTGAGCGAGTTAATTCAACATGTTCCTCGCAAACCTCGACTCCAACACCTCGACACAGTCACTGATCATTGTCCCAACTGTTCCAGACCAGTGTTCCCGGAGAGAACTGGATGCAAATGTTTGGATTCTGGCAGAATACCGATGCTGTGCGTTGCTCTCGTTTAGTAAGGTATGTTGTGAGACTGGGCACTGGACACTGCATGCGATCTTCCGGCGCAACTGAAGACGCCGGCGTGTGCGGGTAAGAGATCCGAGTGAAGTGACCATTGGCCATTGGGACTCGAGGAATGAATGGCGAAGCGAAGTGGGGCTGTTGGGAAGGGCTGTCGTTTGCGCCCTCGCACCTCGCTCGTAACCTCACTTCACTAAAAACCAAGAGACAAAGGCGAGGCGCACTCGTACATACTATACGTACATGCCGGTCGTGCAGACCCGTCTAGTAGTACAGAGAGAAGGAGAGAAGCGCGCAGGTTACAAGCTTCGAAGAACAAGTGAAAGGGGTGGCCCAAAGGACGTACAAGTGTGTCGGACCATGCCCAAAACCAATCAAGACCAAAACGCCGTGCCCGTTCCATGTCCTGTGCTGTGATGTGTGCTGTAGAGGGGCCATTTCCAACGACTCAGGCTGCCCAAAAAAGCGGAAAAGCGAGAAAACAAAAGTGGTGCGGTTGACAACAAAGTGGGGGTATCAGGCGCGGACTTCATGAGACATGAAGCCAGGCGCGGTGGTCGTACAAGTGGATTGCGCAGTGACTTGCGGTATCCGTACAGTGGTAGTGATACCTGACGGCTATGGTTAGTATGATTGCGCGCTTGAGTGAGTGGAAAGGTAGGTGTTTACACTTTAGTTGTTGTCCTTGGCCTTCTGCTTTCCCTTGCCCTTGGAACCGCCGGACCCAGTGGAAGCGGCCGGACTGGCTGAAGCCGGGAGAGGGGCAGTTGGGGTGACCTCGTACAAGGACTCGAAGAACTGGTCGGACACCTGGGGGTTCTTGGCCATCAACTTGCGCTTGATAATTTCCTTCATGGCCAGTTGATGCTTCAGCTCGGCAGTGGCGTGGGCAAGAACGTTAGCCTCGCTACGACCCATGCCGGTCATGCCAGGGGTCATCTCGGCGAGACGGTCGAAGCCCTGACGGATGGCCTGGCGACGCTTCTGCTCGGAGAGAATGTGGTTTTGCTTCTTCTCGGCGTCGGTGAGGCGGTCCTTCACGGTGTTGCCATTGGTTCCGGACTGAGTGTTGCGAGAAGTGTTGTTGGAAGTCATAATGATTGCGTGCGTTGGAATGTTCGTATTGTCGGATTGCTGGTATTGTCGTGGGCCGAGTGTTCTTATTGTGACTGCGCCGGGTTTTATTTGGGTGTTGCCGGCGACGGAAGCTTTGGCCAACGGGATGAAAGACCTTTTCACTTATTAGCAGGTTTCTTGTGTAACGAACGAAAAATTTGACACACGAATGACTGGCAGTGGGGAGGGAAAGGGAGTCAGTGAAGGAGCAAGAAAAATTGCAAGGCTTTATACCTGCGCAGTGCGGTGACTCAAACGAGGAGTAAAACGCTCTTGGCGCCGCATTAGGAAAGTGTACCTTTTGGAGAAGGTGTACCTTTGGGAGTGAAGTGAGGTTGTGAGGAGGTCGAAGGTCGGGTGAGCTTCACTTACTTGAGATGACGTCCTTCGCGAGCCTGCAGCAAGCTATGAAGAGGAACTAGTTGTCGACGTGACCGCGGGGAAGTATTGACCTTCGTTTGCCGACGAAGTGAAGAGGTCGTCGAATATGTACACTGCGGGCGGATGTATGTATGCACGTGGTCGTGTGGTCGGACGTCTTTCGTCGACGCAGACAAGCTCACGGCGGGAACAACAAAGGAGCGGTTTCAGGGATTCGTTTACTGCGATACTTCATGGTATTGCATGAAATCAGGCTTGCTTATCGCATAACACGCACGTAGCCATACAGCAAAGTGCGAAATGTCATTTAGCGACGGTATTGGCCAGAATAGCAGTGAGGTCAGGATTGAAGAGCGGAACTGATGTGAAGGCTCGGGCACTAGCGGATGAACCCGGGGGAGCGGCGGCGATCGGCTCACGTGCCCTGTGCGAGAATAGTGGCATGGATGATTTTGGATGGGTGTGGCACCGGCGGTGGTTTTAGTCGATTGCCATGCGTTAGGTGAAACGCGGCTGCCCTATGTCTAATCACGAATGACGTCTCATCTTTCGCCAGCGCAGGAAGCGGCAGTCAGTCAGTCAGTCAGGCAGTAGTCAGTCGGTGGAACGGTCGACTGCCCGGCTTGTTTCAGTCGGGCATGGACTCTTCTGCTGTGCGAGACAAGACAAGGAAGGCCACTGAATAACACTAATACACACTCCTCCAACACTCCAACACATCACACATCACACGTCCCTCCTCATCCTCCTCACAACAACACCGCACGAACACCACTGTTGTCGCCTTGAACGTGCTCAGGCGGACCCCCTGTCGGACATCATCGTTGTGCTGTCCGTCCGTCCAGCTCCCCCACCTGTCATTCCCCGGCCCATCGCACCATGATCTAAGGGCCGTATACCACTTTGCGAGACCGCCCTCTCTCTACACGCCAACTACACCGAGCCCACGATGGCTTCTTCTGCCCGCTCCTCGTTGAATCACAAACGAGCCAACTCTCGCCCCGCCCCGTCTAGCAGTCTCCGCCGCAACATCGTCCAATCCAAGCCACCTATCACCGACCATGAGGCCTACACATACGCCCTCAGAGTCGCATTTCTGGCATACTTGCTGCAACCACGGCAGAAGCGTGTCCAGCATGTCGCCAACACGAGCAAGCCAATACAGCGGAGCTCCACCAGCATCAACGATATGGTCAAGGATTTCAGCCTCATACGCGACTCGAAGAGCACCAAATTCCCACACGCTTTCATGGGCGCCTTGGACAAGCGCATGACCAAAGTGCTGGTTGGTCAAGAGAAGATGCCGGAGTACAATGATGCGTTGATCAAGAGGACTTTCGCTGCGTTTCTGAACGAATTCAAGAACCCAACTTTCCGCAAGTCGATGGAGAAAGACCGGAGAGTCGAGGATCTGCTGTTGATCTTCTTCTCCAAGGCGACCACGGAGCTGCAAAAAGGGAAAGGTCCGGATGACGACAACTGGAAAATCATGGTGGACCGCCACGTTGCACTATTCGTCCGGCTGATCAGCAATATACTCAAGACCAACGATTGGTCAAGAGACCGACCAGAACTGAGCAGCAGGCTTCACACCCTGGAGACAAAGCTTCTACAACACGATCAAGATTTGGCAGATTCGAATCAGCGTGCTGGTGGACAAGGCGGACAAAGTGTCGAAGTTGAGGTTCCAAGGAGCTACGAAGTAAGGGACATGCCTCTGGTGATCCGCGTATGTCGCATATTCGCTATCCCGACGGCACAGGCGCAGAACGACATCACCGCCCACAAGGATGAGTGGACAGAGAAAGCTGCTCTCAAAGATTTGAAAGAATACCAGAACCACCTCATGCTTAGCACTAAAGCGACCCTCACTCAAGAAGACTTTGAATCAGAGGAAGCATTCGAGCTCTGGAGAAAAGGCGAGATCAGCGATCTCAGTCAGATGATGCTGGCTATTATACAGGCAAATCCGGAACTTGCGAAGAGCAGCACGAGTGGCGCCCTGCCAGCGTTCAAACCATCCGCAAGCATGCAAGCTGAAACTGACTCTCCCAATGTCAGTCGATCGCAAAGTATCGAAGGAGCCTCGAGTTACGTGATCGACCAACCGATGGATCTCAGCAGCCTCAACTTGGGAGATAACTCGCCCAGGGATTCAAGGAGTGCGTCGCTGGATGGCACAGTGGCTAACTTCAACTACATTCCCGCTGACCCACGGGCGTACTACCGCCATGTTCTGAAGGTTGCGCTTACACATGATATGGCAGACGATGACCTTGAGCCTCCCGCAGGATCGGATGATGTTCCTGCAGCCAAACTACTCAGCCTCCAAAGCACGGAATTCCTCAATGAGGTCGGTCTCCGATGGCGCATACCTCACTCTACTCGACTAGTTCTTTTCCTGGACGTTGTCAAGGAAAAGTTCCTCGCGCAAGATACCACTCTTGAAACTCTTGATGCCGCCTTCTTGTTCGTGAAAGAACCTCCGCTTGAAATTTCCAAAAAGGGCAAGCCTACAGCCGCAATTCAAACCCAGATCAACATGCTTGATCGCAATAGATGGACGGTTCACGATCAGTCTGCATGGCAAAAAGCTCTTTCCGCACTTCACGACGCCCTTTTACGCGAGTTGTTCACACTCTTTGTGCATTGTTATGGGAACAAGCCACCAAGTATTGGCTCTGTCTTGTACGTGATCGACACACATCTGTATGAGGATCCACTCTTTTCTACGACACCAGAGGAACTTGACGGCTTTACTTCGTCGCTGATTGATGCACTTCGTCAGAAGGCAAGGGACAAGTACGGCGAAATCTTGTCCAAAAACGTACCGGAAAAGGCCGAAGAGTGGGAGTTTGCCCATGTCATCAAACTTGGTTCAGCCGTTGTAGCGTTGTGCGAGAAGATCCAGAAGCGATACCGAAAGAATCCAGAAGTCATGGGTGCAAACCCCTTGTCGATCCTGGTCGAGGAGATACTCCCAAGTTTTGCAGATGATGCACGCGCCTTGGTTAGTCGCGTCATGGAAATGTCAAAGGAAAGAGGCGAAGAAGTTCCCATCCAGGATGGATTCGATCTATACAAAGAATTGGTGCAAATCCGGCAATTGCACGCTCAAGCACTACCCGGGCGCGAATTTGGCTTCCACATTGAAGGTCTCCTCCAGGACTTTGTCTGGCGATGGATTGCTGCGACCGATTCCAAAATGCTTGACTGGATTGAGGGAGCGTTGGCTCAAGACGACTTCAAAGTTCGCACCCTACACGAGGGAAATGTAGCTACGGACGACGAGAGGCACAGCCAGAGCCCTATCGACGTTTTCCGGATCTTCAACCAAAGCATCGACCAAATCGTCAAGCTCGAGTGGGACGATGACCTGCAATACGCCAAGTTCATGACGGCTACTGGAAAGAGTATCGGTGCAGGCGTAGCCCGTTACTGTGAGCTGATGGAGCGCAAGTTCGCCTCCGAGATGGACAGGCAAACACCAGAGCAGGAGGCTGCCGCGCAGCGAACACAGAAGGAAAGGTGGGTCGCGATGGCTCGTGATGCTTGGAACCAGAGGGAAAAGGTGGAACCTTTCCAGTTCTTGCCGGAGAGTCTTGTCAAGGTCAACAACATTGAGTACTCCACCATACAGCTGGATAAGCTGGAGCACGAGATCAACGTAGATGCTTGTGCGGAAGTGATTCAACGCCGGGAGCCACCACCGCCCAAGATTCGAGGCGGGACCAAATTTGTCTTCACCATCAAGATCATCGAAGCCGAAGACCTCAAGGCAGGAGACATGAACGGTCTGAGTGATCCGTACGTTGTCCTCGGCGACGAGTATCAGAAGCGCCTGGCGAAGACGAAGACAGTCTACGCGAATCTCAATCCTCGCTGGGACGAAAGTATTGATATTGTCACTACTGGACCACTCAACGTGATCGCAACGGTCTGGGATTGGGACGCGCTGGGCGATCATGATTGCCTTGGGCGCACCAGCCTGAAACTAGACCCATCGCACTTCAATGACTACATGCCTCGTGAGTACTGGCTCGACCTCGACACCCAGGGTCGCTTGCTAGTACGTGTCAGCATGGAGGGCGAGCGAGATGATATTCAGTTCTACTTCGGCAAGGCGTTCAGGACGCTCAAGCGCACCGAACGTGACATGACACGAAGCATCACAGACAAGCTCAGTGCCTACATCCACCAGTGCTTGTCCCGCCGCACATTACGTGCTCTGACTGCGCAAAACATCAACGTGCAAGTGACCGCTGGACTCAACTCAATGAAAGGCTATTGGTCAAAAGTGTCTGGACGACCCACCTCCATGGCTCCTGTTCCGACGGCATCGACGGCACCGACACAGGCTGATGTGAATAATGCATTAAAGCCACTTCTTACCTACTTCGACGATAACTTTGCAATCATGAAGCAGACTCTCACAGACAGTGCGATGGTCATGGTCATGACAAGATTGTGGAAGGAGGTGTTGGTTACTCTGGAGAGCTTGCTCGTACCGCCATTGAGTGACAAAGTCAGCTCCCAGCGATCTTTGAACTCACAGGAGATGGATATCGTATACAAGTGGTTGCAGGTGAGTCGAGCACATCATCGCGTGCACGAACCGAAAATTGATCACTAACTCTTCTAGATCCTCTTTGACTTCTTCCACGCTGTGGATGAAGAGACCAGCGAAGTACTTGGCGTTCCACTCGACGTTCTCAAATCGCCCAAATACCACGACCTCCAGAACCTCAATTTCTTCTACTTCGAGACGACAGACAACCTCATTCGCACCTCCGAGTCCATGGCCACCGCCACCGCTGCTCGCCAGCAAGAGGCCGCTGCTCGCCTGAATCGCTTCTCCGCGCCGCCTTCCTTCGGCGCAATCGGCGGCGCAGCCAACAGCAGCATTTTCGCCGCATTACCTAGCACCAGACGCTCCAAGAGCATAATGATGAGCCGCAATTTAGGCACCATGAAGAGGGCCAAGGAAGAGAAGAGGAAAGAGATTCAGGCCGATCCTAACGACGACATGATATTGCGTATCCTGAGAATGCGTCCTGAAGCGGAGCGGTACCTGCGCGATCGCAGCAGGCAGAAGGAAAGGCTGGCCGCCGCTGCAGCCGCGGAGTTGATTGTTCGGCAGAGTTTGCAGGCCGGTAAAGGCGGGATTGGGATGATCGGAAGAGGTGCGAGTATCGTCAGGTGATCAACTCGCAGTTCGGCTTGTCTGCGTGCAACGGCTCTTCGTGATGTTTTCTGGATTATGAGTTGCCGGATGTTTTCTTTATGTTTCATTTTCCTTTTCATCTTCCTCTTCCGGGACAGGGATATACCATTTGGCTGCGAGCATTTCGACGATTGAAAGCAAATCATGTTGGCGATTTTTTGTAGCGATTATGTCTTTTACTTTGAGGCGGAAATAATGTGGGCTTGGATGGGTGGTTGTGAAGAGCATGGGGTGTGCAAGCTTCGGTGTAAGTCGGTAGGAAATCGGTAGCTAATGAGTATCTAAAGTATGAATGCGGCGGTGTACCTGGATGTTCACTTTTTTCCGCGATCAATGGACAAATAATTCGATCGAGTACTGATGTCGGGTTACTACTTTTTGAGCGACCGGGAATGGAGAAATAAATGTTCGGCGTGGCTCTCGGAGAATGACAATTCAATTGAAACAGGCTACTGCCCAAAGTTGTCGCATTCTATTCTTCCTGAGAAGTGAAGTGAAAGTGACGGCAAAATCTCGGCCAAGCCAGGTGGTCGGCGTCGGCATCTCTGTCTCTAAGAATTTATCTCGAGCCAAAGCCAAAGCCAGCGCCCGCAACGCAACATTTCATTCTTCCGACCGTCTGCTCCTCGCCACACAGCAGTCGCAACCATGTCTTCCATGCGCAATGCCGTCCAACGGCGCAATCACAAAGAGCGTGCTCAGCCGCTGGAGCGCCAGAAATGGGGCCTGCTCGAGAAGCGCAAAGACTACACCAAGCGAGCAAAGGACCACAACGAAAAGAAGCGCAAACTCGGCCTGCTCAAAGCCAAAGCCGCTGAACGGAACGAGGATGAATTCTACTTTGGCATGATGAACAGCTCGACCAAGAACGGTGTCAAGGTGGCTAAGAGAGGCGCGGACAATGCTGGTGGTGGAGGCAAGAGCTTGAGCATGGACGTGGTCAAGTTGATGAAGACGCAGGATGTCGCTTATCTCAGGACGGTGCTGCAGAGTACGAGAAAGGCTATTGAAAGGTTGGAGCAGGAGGTTGTGGCTGCGGATAAGGGTGTGCAGGTGGAGGCTGCGACTGGCAAGAACCGCAAGACTGTCTTCCCGGATGATGGCGATTCCGAGCCTGAGATGATGTCGGAGGATGACGATATGGATGATTTCGATGATTTGGAAGGTTTTGATGGGTTCGACGGTCTGGGTGATCTGCCCGCGCTGGACGATGGTCCCGATGGGTCCGACGACGATATGTCTGATGCACCTGAGACGAAATCCGAGTCCAAACCCTTGACAAAAGAAGAGAAAGCTGCAAGACTGGCAGCGAAGCGCAAGCGTCACTTCATCGAAACCAGGCGCAACAAACTTGAGGCGCTGAAGGACCGCGAAGATGATCTTGCCACTGCGCTGCGAGAGCTAGAAGACCAAAGAGTGCAGATGAACGGCAAGGCTGGTGGTGTCAACAAGAACGGTACCAAGTTCAAGGTCCGCCAACGTGTGAAGTGAGCCTGCATACCTTTCAAAGCAACTTGTCAGATCCCTGTCATAGGTGACAGCTTTGATGCAGGTTCGGCCTCCCACTGACATCGGGGAGTATGGGCGTGTGCTGGATCATCGGACTGCAAGGAACATGGATGATGTTCGTACTTGAGTTTCCCGATACCCACTACGCCCTGGACACGCAAGGCTCATAATCGCTGCCCAGAAGTCACAGTACAGACGACACAGAAACCGGGGTCTGCAAACCACAAACGCCCACACCAGATGCTACTGGTCCAAGTCCTTGCATCCATATCGTTCTCGCCAGATATCCCCACGGACCAACGCTGTATTCGAGCAGTTCGCATCACAACTAAAGGAATCCACACACATCGCGGTCGATGGACCAGGATAGCTACCTGAAGGAAACAATGTCCCACATTACCTGGAGGCCATGAGCCATTGCCACAGCTTCTTTTCGAGGAAATCGAAGTTGTTCACGTGGCAAGGTGTCCTTCCCATGGCGAACACGGCGTTAGGATCTAGCAAAAACGCAGGTCGCGGAAAATGAAGGGATGTTCCTCGAATTCACATGAGGGACGTTGGCATGGTCATGCTTTCGTTCGAACTGCTGTGCTTGTATTATCTTTACATAATATAATACATGTTAAACACAGAGCTCTTCGGGGACACCCAAGTGTGGATTGACTTATTTTCTCGATTCGGTGACGGTTCGAAAATTCAGTGATTGTTCTCAAACCTTCGCTTTTAGCAAACCAGAGTACAGTGCGGCGGGTCTCCTGGAATTTGAGTTTTGTGGCCAGCCTATCAACACTATGGTGTTGACCATTATGATACGCACTTTTGAACAGTCACATGTTACAATTGCCATCATCAGTCACGGCCAGACATTATTACCTCTAGGTACAGGAGGTGTTTACTGAAAGATTTGCTAGCAAAGAGGTACGGTATAAGATCGTCTAGATCCTTCCTCAGCTGCCCTCTTCCAGTCTTCATTTCACATCTTCTCAGTACAATATCAAGTACACTCTCGACCTCACACTCTCTTGATTTCGAACTCTCTCCAAGTCGCTCTTTTTCGGCTTTATCATCTCGTCCTTACTCTTTCGACCTCGCACTCCGACCTCACATCCGCAGTAACTACAGCACAGCTGCCATGTCTACACAACAGTCACACGGGAAGACTTCCTTTCTGATTATGTCAGACACCCACAACCTTGAGTTGGCGTCAGTCAGCCCAGATGATTGCCCGCTTGCGAACAGACTGCCCAAGGTCGACGTCCTCCTCCACTGCGGCGATCTCACACAAGTGGGCGGCTTGTCGGCTTACAAGAAGGTACTCCGCCTGATATCTTCATACGACGCCGAGGTAAGCATTAGTCTCTCTCATTGGGCAAATAGATAGGGACATATATGAGCGACGCTGGTAGCAGTCTGTTCTGATTAGTCTGTCCCCTGAGATGATGGAAATTGACTCGCGCACCCCCGGGGGACATATATACTAAGACTGACTTGGGCGATGCCGGCAGTGGTCTGTTCTAATTAACCTGTCCCCTGAGAGGATGGCAATTGACATGCTCATTCTCGGGGGGTAGGTATACCGGGACTGACTTGAGCGACGCTGGTAGTAATCTGTTTTGATTGAGTTGCCCCATGAGACAAGGGCAATTGACATGCTCACTCTCGAGGGACAAGTATACTAGGATCGGCTTGGGCGACGCTGGCAGTAGCCTGTTCCGATCGACCTGTCACTTGAGATGCTCAGACCCATCGAGACTTTTGCGAACCCATTCATTCTGTAGTTGAAGCTAGTGATCGCCGGCAACCACGACATCTCCTTCGATGGAGAATACTGGCGCACCCATCTGGACGAGGACGATGAGCCCGAGGAGCACGATGAGGCAGTCGCCATCATGACTGGGCCTTTGGCGAAAGAAGCTGGCGTAGTGTACTTGACCGAAGGCACCCATACGTTCACTCTCAAGAACGGCACGACCTTCTCTATCTTCGCCTCCCCGTACCAACCGGAATGCGGAGAGTGGGCATTCGGCTACCCACGCACCCAAGACCACTTTGGGGAAGATAATATTCCAGACAACGTCGACATTGTGATGACCCACGGTCCGCCAGCTGGATGCCTCGATCTCATACCAGGCAAGCAGGAGAACGCAGGGTGCGAAAGTCTGCTTCGCGCAGTGCGGAGCGCAAGACCTAAGCTGCACTGTTTCGGTCACATACACGAAGGATACGGTCACTCGATCCAGAGATGGCAGGCCTGTAGACCTTCTCGAAGCATGGAGAAGCCTTCGTAGGTGACGGTTGCGAAGGCGGGCGTTGGCGTAGCGGAGGAAGTTCGACACAAGCTTTACGCAGGGCTAGACACACTCATGGTCAACGCCGCGATTATGGACGGTTCCAACCAGCCGAGCAATGCTCCTTGGGTAGTTGAGCTCGCGCTCGCTAGCACGGTAGCTCAGTAGTTTACCTGGCAAAATGCCCTTCTCGTGCAAATGGGCCGATCATCGAGTTGCAGTACTTTTCTTGTAACATTCTCTTGTAGTATACATATTCAACCACGCCAACATACCTATAGCTCTCAAGATCTTGTTGCATTCATGTCTCGTCGTTGTGTTACTTCATAAAAGTGATGCGCACGACTGCAAGAACTTTCACGGTACCAGGGGTTGTCGACCTCGAAGTCTACGAGCCTGGCGAGATCATCGAGGCCTCGTGGGTTTACTTCAAGGGTGATCACAATGCCGGACCGCAGCCAGACCATCCCATCGACCGGCCTTTCAACGTCTCCACCAAGTTCGCCATCGACATGGTCAGAGATGATGACACTTCGAAGGTACTGCGTGGAATAATGCGTGAGTTTTCCCTCCCTCCCTCTCGTGGGACAGAGCAATTGGGCAGAGTGCTGCCAGCGTCGCCCAAGTCCGCTCTATTTGATCGGTCCGCTGAGAGCCAACTTCCTTCTTTCGGTGTCCGCCTGTGCGCCGCAACAGATTTGTATGTATGTATATTGACAGGCGACCACCAACAGCGACCACCACCTCCTATCACCTCCATGACTGACCTCTACCTACTATTTCCTCCTCAGAATAAAAGCAAAGTAGTCAAACGAGCTCTCCCCGCCCCCAAGAGTCTTCATATCCAACTCCCACAACTCCTCGTCTCCCACCTGCAACAGCGGCTTGATAAAATGCGGCTGCCGGAAAGTGACATACAGAAAAATGCCGTCGGGCTTGAGGATGCGGTGGACCTACCGAGCAACAGAGTCACAAATAAGAAGTGAGAATTGGGGAGGGGCGCGGAGCGAAGATGAGAAGAGAGCAGATAGATGAAAAGGGGAGACAAAGGAGAGGAAAGAGGAATGGAGAAAAGAAACGAAAAGATCCCTTACCTCTCGCATATACCGACTTGTGTCACTCAAGACCTGGTCCGGAGGCGACCAGGGACTACCGTGGATCATTGCGTCGAGCGTGCCTTTGTCGAAAGCCACGTCGACCGAGCTCGAGGCTACCGTATCTTCCAAGGCGCGGACGTCCGCCCACCGCCATTCGATTCCTTTCTCTTCCGCATGTCGCGTGCGCATGAGCTCAAGCGCCGTGTTGGAGAAGTCCAGGCATAGTTGGGAAGTATAGCCGCGGGCAGCTAGGTCGGCGGGAATGGTCTGGTTTTGAGAAGACGGTCGAGTCAGCTCACGGCCGTGGGAATATATGTAGCATGTACATGTAAACAGCCCAGTGTGGTGTACTCCGCGGAAAGACGGGAGGATCTCATACACTATCTCCCGTACCCAGGTGAACGATACTGGGGTTTTTCTCGGGCGGCTTTGTCGCGAACAGGTTCTCTTTGAAGAAAGGCTCAAGGGCTTCGTAGCTTCGGAACCATTCGTGGGTGGGATCTTCTCCATTGGATTGCGCGTATCGACTGTCCCAGTATTCTGGCGTTGCCAGAGCTTTTCCTTCTTCGTCGGGTCCCATGGTGGTGTGCAGTTTGTTGCCCTCTGTTCCAAGGTTGTGTATACTGGGGTGTTGTGGTCGAGGCAGACATCAAAGTGCACATGCGCGCGGGGTGAAGTGGGCAAATTCTGATCGCTTTTCACATGGCATTAGAGGCAACATGGCACGCATGTGGGTACTGTACTAAGCATAGGACAGATACTGCTTGTGTGACGTCTCGCTATACTCATGTTCATATTCATACAATCTATACAAGTGAACAGATGATTACGCAAAACCCTGACCGTCAGTCCATTCCTCCACCCATCCACATGCTCAAGTATTACTATCGAAGGTGAAAGAAAATGAGAAAACTGTAAAGTATGCAGATCTCGAAGTAATTTGAACAATGAAACAAGCCATCACGCGGGTATCTACTACAATTCCAGGACCAGCTCAAGCTCAAGCTCCAACGCCGACCGATTTTCCTGCACCGCCAAATCCAGGCAGCATAAGCAAGGCTTTGGCGGCCTCCTGTCTCTTGGTTTCCTCCATGGCCAGCCTCGCTTTGCGAGCCTTTGCGCCGCGCGGCAAGCTTCTTCCTGCCGCGCCCTCGTTGACAAAGTCGATCCTGTGGATGACAAAGGACATGCCATCGTGGGGCGTCGTCTTGTTCCATTCGCGCGAGAGGATATGGTGTTGGCTGGTGCTTGCGTATGAGTCCAGGGTGGGGAGGATGAGGATGGTGATGTGCGCGTCGTAGTTCGAAGGCGGAATGACAGGTTTGGCTGGTTTTGAAGACAATGAGAGCGGCGACTCCTCTTTAACTTTGGTATTCTTGGGAGACACGGCGTTGGTCGATGTTTGTTCAGATCCATCGGCACAGATTTCTTGTAGGTCTTCGTTCCAGTCGCCGAAGTCTCCTTTAAGCCATCCTGAATGAACCGCTGCGGCAACGACATCGGAATCGTCGCTGTAGACTTCGGTACCAAAGACTTGTCGACGTTTGCAAATTTCCTCGAGGCGGTTGGGCTCGCCAGCTTCAATTTCCTCCTTGGAACGGGTGAGGTACCAGCGCGGTACTCGGATCATGTATGTGCTGTTCTCCTGGCCATCGAGCTTTGGCATGGGTTTCATAGTGCTGACAAAGGATATCCTAGGATCGGACGGAAGGCTCGCGGACGAGCAAGATACTTCCGCTTCGTAAAGATGAGAGCCGAGGTGTTTCCGCGGCCTATCACTCACCTCTTCGATCAAGTGTTTGCTATTGACAGTCGTGGTAGGGTTCTTGAACACCGGCATAGGGCGTGGTGGATGGTGGTGGTGGTGAGGTGGTTGATGCGCATGGGGTCCGTGGTGATGGTGGTGATGATGTGTTGGGTGAGTAATCAGACTCGAATGGGATAGCGGATTTGATGGGAATCGAATGGTGTTGAATGGGTTTGGCTGAGCTTCTTCGTGTTGGTGATGATGGTGATGGTGGTGAGCATGGTGGTGGTGATGATGGGCAGTCTTCGACCGTTTGTTACCGCGTTGCGACAGGCTGGGTGTCATTCGGCCGTCGTATATCTCTGCTTCTCCCCTTTCCGTCTCTTCTCGCGGCCGCCGGGGTTTCTTTCCTCCCCGTCCAGCTTTAAATACGCCTCGGGCTTCGTCGTTTTCGGCAACACCCCGGGAAGCATCCACCCCATCCACATTCCTAGAAGGCGTCAAACGTGAGGGCGTAGTTGTTCCATTCGCGTATTGCTGCGGTGTGGGAGTCGCGCTGCCGACGCCGCTTCCGAGGCCAGAAAACATCCGTCCGAATTCACTCTTTATGCCTGGGTTGTCTCCTCCTGGCCCAATGTGCTTGGGTTGCGCTCCTTGGACCGCTTGAGGCAGAGGAGAATTGCGGCCCTTTCTGTTGAGCTCAGGACTGATGTTCAACACGGCGCGGTGGACCGATCCATCACTTCCTTTTCGATAAGGACCATGAGCCTCCATGCGCTGGTGCTCTTCGTAGGTGAGCGGTCTCTCGTGGAATCCGTTGCGATAGCGGTCCAGCTGCGCCATGTCGGATACTGGTGGTGATGAAGGATGGTATTCGCGACGGAGATCCTGGTGTTGCCGATTCTCGATCGATTCCCTGGCTTGCTCCAGGATAGTCTGTGGCGGTGGATGATACGCTGGCCGAAACATGCCTGGTTGTTCGTCGCGCGTAGGAGGTCCGTGGAAGACTTGGTGGTGATAAGGTGCTTGCGGCTGGTCTCTGCCATTATGATGCAACATGGGGCTGCCGAAAGGCGGACGACTTGAAGGCTGGGATGTCGGACCCATGCCGTTCTGGAAGGGAGTAGAATCCTGCCGCGAAACTGACATGGTATCCTTCATGGTCTTGTAGGATCCATCGCCAAAAGCGCGGAAAACGCCCAATCTGCCTCCAGAGGACTCATCTCGCCTGCTCAAATCATCGAGCGAGCGAGTCGGACCCGGCTCAACGGGTTGGCTACTAGGCCGACCGAGTATGCCGTTCCCGTTCATGTGCGGTGAATGCTCTTGAGGTGCTCTGAATGCGCGGAAGCTGTGTGCTGACTCTCTTGGTGGCTGAGAGGATCTAAACAATTCTTCTCGCCTCGGATCGGGTGCAAAACGCTCGTGTCCAAGTGCTGCAGAGGCCGGCCTGGGTTCTCCAAGCGGGCCTAATCTGCCTGGGCTGAGGTCCCGTGCAGCACCACTGTATCCTTCCCGCATGCTTGATGACCTAGCTCTTCCTGGCGACGGCGGTTGCATCGGGGGGAGTGCCGCCGAAGATGGAAAGGGCCCCGAACTGTGAGGCGAGACAGCGGATTTCCTGGGCTCGTCGGCGCCCCCGAGTATGGATGAGATCGACATGCCTCCGGAAGGGCGATGTGGCGCTGCCGCAGATGAAAGGCTGGCGAGATCACGAATGCCCGAGAAGGGCGACGATGTCGGGGGACCGCGCGGAGCTGATCCCAATATTGATGACGTCGACGATGAGTTTCCAGGCTGGGGAGGGGACGGCGGAGGCATGTTGCGCGACGCAAACGATGGCGGCGCGTGTGGAGGCTCGAGAGGGCCTGCGTAGCGATGGTCAGCGCCGTGGATGGCTGCATCGCGGCCATGCGGAAACGCACCAGGAGGAGGGTAGTGCTGCGGGCTGCCACCAGGGCCGCCCAACGAATGTCGCCGCGAGGGATCGTAAGGCAGCGACATGGGTGCTAGACCATTTGCGTGGGGTGGTGGAGGAGGGCCCGATGGATGGGGCAGCGATGGGTGTTGAGAAGGCGATGGATGGGTCGCGAGGCCGGTGTTTCCTGCGCGTGAAGCACGAGTTAGCTAGCGTAGCTTTGCACAGGCAATAGCAGGCAAGATAGTCAGCGCATCCAAGCCCAAGCGGGTCTAGCGCCGGGCCGAGTTTGCGGGGGGAAGGCAGACAAGTGGGTCGAGTGCCGGGCTGCGAAAGCCGCAATCGTTCGTTCATGTTTCGAGCCTGGCGCCGTTGGGGCGAGCCGATGGCGTCCGTCGTCTTGTCGAATTCTATCGATCGACGTGCATGTGGCGGCGACACGAACTGTGTACCGAGACCGTGTAGCCATGTCGCCCATGCTTGCTCTCGCTCGCGCCCTGGCCCTCAGCATTCGATCCTCAGCATCTGGCGCACGGTCGTCGCATGACGCCTTGGCTGGTCGAGGTACCTGAGTCTAAGCGTGCCGGCGCTGCAGCTCGCAAGATGCGAAATTCCGTTTCGCAGGCACTGTGTATCGACGGGCTCTCGACGGCACGAATTGTCCACCTCCAGTCTTGATGTTGTGTAGCATGCTCTTTCACTTACCTTGTGCTGGTGGCCATCCTTGAGGACCCGGTCCTAGACTTCCTTTTCTTGCATGGGGTGCGGGCAGGAATGGGTCGCGTGGGCGCGAGAATGGATCGGCGAATGGTATTTGCGTCGGCGGTTGGGCAGTCGACATGTGGAAGGGCGGTGGGAAACTCGAGGTCGAGGACGCGTGGTGGTGGTTGTGGAATGGTCGTTCGCCCGGCGGATAGGACGGCTGGTGGCGATCCATGGCGTTGAGAGCACGACAGCCCGTGTCGTCGAATGGTAGGGTCTTGTCGGAGTGATGGTAGGTTGTGAACGCGTGAACTGGTTGTATGCCTTAGAGCGGCGGGCGCATGGTGTTCGGTGACGCTGCTACCTCAGCGAGTCGTATTGGGCAGGCCGGCAGGTCGGAGTGATGTAGGATTGCCTGTAGTTATGTGAATTGTAGATGGTGTTGGGACGGATGAGAAGATGGACAACAAGGGCGGCGGGAGAAATGGAGCGATTCCAACGCACGCACGACACAGGTCAGAGGCACAGAGCAGAACAGAGCAGACACGCCGCAGAGCAGAGCAGACACGCAGAGGCCCACCTGCATACGGAGCTAGTTTCGAGGTGCAGGTGAAAAGCGCGGGTGGTGCATCTGAACAAAGCTTTCCAGGGACAGACCCAGACTTGCCTTGTTACTTCATCGACTCGCTCACTTGAAGCTAGTCCTCGCTAAGGTGGAGACCGGTTGCTCTCCCGTGCCGTTTTGTTCCATCCATGAATGTCTCAAGCCAAGGAAGGACATGTGACAGGGACTGTACTGTACTGTACTGTTGTACTCTGTCTGGTATATTACATGTACATGTAGGTGCACACCTTACAATAGTAATCGATACATCGATTACACTTGGTGGTACGAGATATATATGTGTATGCATACACTACCGCATAATTCATTTGTCCTCCGAATTATTACTGTACTTCT
>Ga0265797_10002749_pt1 | contig 29112 bp, 26 predicted proteins | sample P2T30metagenome_FD_192433 | JGI IMG/M metagenome (GOLD analysis project Ga0265797, IMG submission 192433) | Plant litter microbial communities from East Loma Ridge, Irvine, California - P2 T30 | ecosystem: Environmental > Terrestrial > Plant litter > Unclassified | place: USA: California...
GAGCCAGACCGCCAGGGTGAGCTTGACGAGCTCGGACGGCTGCGCGGTGACGAAGCCGAAGTCGAGCCAGTTGCGGTTGCCGCCGACCTCGTAGCCGAGGGGCGTGAAGACGAGGGCCTGCAGCAGGAGCGACGCCACGAGCAGGTGCACCGCCCAGCGCTTCCAGAAGGAGACGGGCACCCGCGACACGAGCAGCATGAGCGGGACGCCGAGCGCCGCGTAGGTGGCCTGGCGCCCGAAGGCGCCGAAGAACGACTTGTTGGCGATGTACTCCTCGACGCTCGACGAGGACAGCACCATGACGAGCCCGAGCACGACGAGGAAGACCGTCGTGCCGAGCATCAGCCAGTACGTGCCGGTCTCCGCGGCGAAGAGGCGCCGGACGGCGACCACGGCGGCTGCCGAGCGCTCACGGACGACGCCCTCGACGGGGCGTCCTGCGGCCGCGGGCCGGTCAGTCGACCGGCGTCGCGGGAGTCCGATCGACGGTCTCGCCATCGGCGTCACCTCCCAGGTGCTCGTGCACGGCCTCGGCGAAGGATCGCCCGCGCGCCGCATAGTCGGTGAACTGGTCCATGGAGGCCGCCGCAGGGGCCAGCAGCACGGCGTCGCCCCCGTGGGCGAGGCCCGCCGCCAGGCGCACGGCGGTCGGCATCACGCGGCCAGTCTGCGTCTCGTCGACCTCCAGGACGGGCAGCTCGGGGGCGTGTCGCGCGAAGGCCGCCCGCAGTTCGCTGCGGTCGACGCCCAGCAGCACCGCGGCGCGCAGGCGACCGGACCGGACGGCACCCTCGACGAGAGGATCGGGGTCGACGCCCTTGAGCAGGCCCCCGACGAGCCACACGACCGAGGGGAACGCCGCCAGCGAGGCCTGCGCCGCGTGCGGGTTCGTCGCCTTGGAGTCGTCGACCCAGGTGACGCCCGCGGCCCTGGCCACGACCTCGGTGCGGTGCCGGTCGACGCGGAACGCGGCGACCGCGTCACGGATCGCCGCGGGCTCGACGCCGACGGCCCGCGCGAGCGCGGCCGCGGCGAGGACGTCCAGCAGGAGGTGGTCCGCACCGAGCCCCACCTCCTCGGCCGCCGCGAGCGTGGTCAGCTCGAGGGCCCGGTGCCGGCGGTCGTCGAGGAAGGCCCGGTCGACGAGCACGGCGGAGTCGTCGGACGCCACCAGGCCGAGCTCGCTCGGCCCGGGCGCGCCCAGGCCGAAGCCGACGGCGCGGCACCCCTCGACGACGTCGGCGTCCTCGACCATGCGGCGCGTCGCGTCGTCCTCCTTGGACCAGACGGCGGCGACCACGGTGTTCTCGTAGACCTTGGCCTTGGCGTCGCGGTAGGCCTCGAAGGACCCGTGCCACTCGAGGTGGTCGGCCTCGAGGTTGAGGCAGGTCGAGGCGACGGGCCGCAGGGCGCCCGGGCCGCTCGTCGGCAGCTGGTGCAGCTGGTGGCTGGAGAGCTCGACGACGAGCACGTCGAACCCCTCGGGGTCGCGCACGGCGTCGAGCACCGGGACGCCGATGTTGCCGCAGGGGGCCACCCGTCGCCCGTCGGCCAGGACCATCGCCGCGGTCAGCTGCGTCGTCGTGGTCTTGCCGTTCGTGCCCGTCACGAGCAGCCAGTCGGCCGTGCGCCCGGGCACCTTGTCGCGCACGCGCCAGGCGAGCTCGACGTCGCCCCAGACGGCGGCGCCCGACCCCGCGGCCCAGGTGCTCCACGGGTGGTGCGGCGCGAAGCCCGGGCTGATCACCACGAGGTCGGCGTCGACGGCGTCGAGCTCGGCGGGCGGGGCCGCGTCGGACGGCGCGAGCAGGAGGCGCGCCCCGAGGAGCGAGAGCAGCTCGGCGCGGTCGTCGTCCACCGCCGGCGCCACGACGAGCACCTCGGCCCCGAGCTCGGTGAGCGTGTCGGCGACGGCGAAGCCCGTGACGCCGAGGCCCAGCACGACGACGCGCAGGCCCGCCCAGTCGGCGTGCCAGCTCGTGAGGCCGTCGAGGCGCTCCCGTCGGGCGGGGTCGAGGTCGTGCGTCATGAGGTGCGGAGGATCCATTCGAGGTAGAAGACGCCCACGCCCGCGGCGACGGAGAGCCCGGCGATGATCCAGAAACGGACCACCACGGTCACCTCGGCCCACCCCTTGAGCTCGAAGTGGTGGTGCAGCGGGCTCATGAGGAAGATCCGCTTGCCGTGCGTGATCTTGAAGTAGGCACGCTGCACGATGACCGAACCGGTGACGATGATGAAGAGGCCACCGATCAGCACGAGCAGCAGCTCGGTGCGGCTCAGGATCGCCAGGGCCGCGAGGGCGCCGCCGAGGCCGAGCGAGCCCGTGTCGCCGAGGAAGATCTGCGCGGGCGAGGTGTTCCACCAGAGGAACCCGATGAGCCCGCCGCAGATGGCGGCGGCGACGACCGCGAGGTCGAGCGGGTTGGCCACGGTGTAACAGGCCGACCGCGTCGACTCGTCGAGCCGCACCGAGAAGCAGGACTGGTTGAACTGCCAGAACCCGATGAAGATGTACGACGCGATGGCGAGGATCGACGAGCCCGTGGCCAGTCCGTCCAGCCCGTCGGCGACGTTGACGCCGTTCGACGTGCTGACCGTGATGAGCACGACCCAGACGAGGAAGAGCCCGCCGCCGACGATGGTCCCGAAGAACATGAAGTCGAGCCAGGGGATGTCCCGCACGCCCGAGATCCGGGGCGACGCAGGGGTCAGCCCGTTCGCGTTGGGGAACGAGAGGGCCAGGACGGCGAACACGGCGCCCACCACGACCTGGCCCGCGATCTTCGCCCAGCCGCCGAGGCCCAGGCTGCGCTGCTTGCGGACCTTGAGGAAGTCGTCGAGGAACCCGACCGCCCCCAGCCCCACCATCATGAAGAGCACGAGCACGCCGCTGAGCGTGACCTGGTCCTGTGCGACGAGGTGCCCGACGAAGTAACCGAGGACCGTGCCGATGATGAGCACGATGCCGCCCATGGTGGCGGTGCCGCGCTTGGTGTGGTGCGACTGGGGTCCGTCGTCACGGATGAACTGGCCCCAGCCGAGCCGGTGGAAGAGCCGGATGAAGACCGGCGTCATGAGCAGGGTGAAGGCGAGCGAGACGCCTCCGCCGACGAGCAGCGCGATCACTCGGTCACCCCCGCGAGTCGGTCGCCGAGGTGCCGGAGGCCCGCGGACTTGGACGACTTGACGAGCACGACGTCGCCCTCCCTGAGGATCTCGCGGAGGCGCTCCTCGGCCTCCTGGACGGTCCCCACGTAGACGGACTCGCCGTCCCACGACCCCTCGAGGCCGGCAGCCATGTGCACGTGGCGTGCCTCGTGGCCGACGACCACGAGCTGGGCCACGTTCAGGCGGACCACGAGCCGACCGATCCGGTCGTGCTCCTCGCGAGCGGCGTCGCCCAGCTCGGCCATCTCGCCCAGCACGGCGACCGAGCGCTGCCCCGGACCGACGATCTGCGCGAGCGTCTTGAGGGCCGCCGCGACCGAGTCGGGGCTGGCGTTGTAGGCGTCGTTGACGACCGTGATGCCACCGGGGGCCTCCAGGACCTCCATGCGCCACCGCTCCGCACGGGCCACGCCCTCGAGGACGTCGCAGGCCCGATCGAGGTCGAGGCCCCACTCCCCGACGACCGCGAGGGTCGCGAGGGCGTTCATGACGTGGTGCTCCCCCAGGATCCGCAGCTGGACGCGCCGGGTCAGGCCGCCGTGGTGGTAGGTGAAGGCCGTGCCCGAGGCCGAGACCTCGACGTCGGAGGCGCGGTGGTCGGCGCCCTCCGAGAGCCCGAAGGTGACGACGCGGGCCGCCGTGTCGGCGGCCATGCCCGCGACGCGGTCGTCGTCGGCGTTGAGCACCGCGACGGCCGTCGCGGGAAGGTCGGTGACCATCTCGGCCTTCGCGCGACGGGTCCCCTCGATGCCGCCGAAGCCTCCTGCGTGGGCGAGGCCGACCTTGAGCACGACGCCCGTGTCGGGCTGGGCCGTCGCGACGAGCTTGGCGATCTCGCCCGGTCCGCTGGCACCCATCTCGACGACGAGGTAGCGCGTCGCCTCGTCGACCCTGAGCATCGACACGGGCGCACCCACGTGGTTGTTAAACGAGCCCTGCGGCGCGACCGTGGGCGCGACGTCGGAGAGGACGGCGCGCAGGAGGTTCTTGGTGCTCGTCTTGCCGTTCGACCCCGTGACGCCGACGACCTTCAGGTCGCCGCCCCGACGGACCCGCTCGACGACGCCCGCGGCCAGGGCGGACAGGGCGCGCACGCCGTCGTCGACGACCACCACGGGCACGGTCGTGCCCGGGTCGCGCTCGGCGACGACGAGGGCGGCACCGGAGGCCACGGCCGCGTCGACGAAGCGGTGGCCGTCGGTCTCGTCACCGCGCAGGGCGAAGAACGTGGACCCCGGTCCCACGAGGCGGGAGTCCGTCTCGACGGACCCGGACACGACGGTGCCCTGGTCGGACGCGGGCGCGGCGGGGAGGACGAGGCGCCCTCCGGTGAGCTCGGCGACCTCGGCGGGAGTGAGGGCGATCATTCGGCCCACCCGGCCTCACGGAGCGCGGCGCGGGCCTCGTCGCGGGCGGAGTAGGGGGTGCGGACGCCCTGGATGTCGCGGTAGTCCTGGTGGCCGGGGCCGGCCCAGAGGATCGAGTCGCCCTCGCCGACGAGCGAGACGGCGTGGCGGATCGCGGCCTCGGGCGGACTGACCTCGTGGATCTCGTGGTCGGGGAACGCCTCACGGGCGGCCTCGACGAGCGTCGCACGGATGGACGCGGCGTCCTCGAAGCGCGGGTGGTGGTCGGTGACGACGAGGACGTCCGAGCCCTCGGCGGCCACGCGGGCCATGTCACCGCGCTTCGTGGTGTCGCGGTCGCCGTCGGCGCCGAAGAGCATGACGACCTTGCCCGGGGTGAAGCGTCGGACGGCCGCGAGGGTCGCCAGGAACGCGTCGGGGCTGTGGCCGAAGTCGACGTAGACGCTGGGGCCGCGGTCGCCCGAGACCCGCTCGGTGCGCCCCGGGAGGTAGGCCCGGATGCCGCCGTCGGCGTCGAGCGCCTGGCCGATCGCCTCCAGCTCGAAGCCGGCCTCGACGAGCATGACGATCGCGAGGGCCGCGTTGGCGGCCATGTGCCAGCCGATGAGGGGGACGCGCGTGACGAGCGATCGACCTTCGGGCCCGGAGAGCCGGAACTCGGTGAAGGCGGCCTGCTCGTCGAGCAGCTCGACGCGCCAGTCGGCCTCGACCCCGGGCAGGACCGTGATGGTGGTGAGCGGCACCCTGGCGTTGTCGACGACGCGCTGCCCGTAGGGGGTGTCGAGCGACACGACGGCGCGACGGGCGCGGTCCGGCTGGAACAGCGGGAGCTTCGCCTCGAAGTACTCCTCCATGTCGGAGTAGTCGTCGAGGTGGTCGTGGCTGAGGTTCGTGAACGCGGCGACGTCGAAGACGATGCCGTCCACCCGGGCACGGCTGAGCGCCTGGGCGCTCACCTCGACGGCGACCGCCCGGACCTCGCTCTCGCGCATGCGGGCGAGCAGCGCGTGCATCTCGCTGGCCTCGGGCGTGGTCAGCCGACTGACGACGGTGAGGTCGCCGATGTGGCGCTCGGCCGTGCTGCTGAGGCCGGTCACGAGGCCGAGCTGGCGCAGGATGCCCTCGAGCAGGTACGACGTCGACGTCTTGCCGTTCGTGCCGGTCACGGCGAAGAGCAGGGGCAGCTCGTCGTCGGGGCCGGTGCGGTAGGTCCACGCCGAGACCGCCCCGAGGGCGGCGCGGGGCGCGTCGACGAGCACGACGGGCAGGCCGGAGGGCCGGGCGAGCTCCGCGCCGGCCGCGTCGGTGAGCACCGCCACGGCACCGCCGTCGCGGGCCTGCTCGGCGAACTCGGCACCGTGACGGTGCTGCCCGGGGACGCCCACGTAGAGGTCGCCGGGGCGCAGGTCGGACGTGCTCAGGGTGACGCCGGTGATCTCGACGCCGTCGAGGGACCCCTCGTGCTCGAGGCCGAACCGGCTGACGAGCTGGGCGAGCGATCTCGCCGAGGGGTGCTCCGGACGGAGGACCGGGGGTGTCCGGGCGCTCAAATGATCCTCTTCTCTCACCAGGTCGTGGGGATGGCCGGTGCCGGCTCCGTCGACGGGGGCACGCGGTACATCTCGAGGACCTGGGACATGATCTCGTTGAAGGTCGGCGCCGCAGCGGCCGACGTCTTCACTGTACTGGGCTTCGTGAAGGTCACGACGACGACGTACTTCGGGTCCTCGGCGGGAGCGAGGCCCGCGACCGAGACGATGCGGTCCGAGCCGTAGCCACCGCCTCCTGCCTTCGCCACCTCGGCGGTGCCCGTCTTGGCCGCGACGCGGTAGCCCGGCACCGTCAGGACGTCCTTGAGGTCGCCGTCGCTGACGACCTTCTCGATCATCTGGACGGTGCCGTCGGCCGCCGCGGCGGAGACCACCGGGATGCCCTCGGTGCTCGGCTCCTGCGTCACGGTGCCGTCGGGCGCCGTGCAGCCGGCCACGAGGGAGGCCGGCAGGCGCGTGCCGTGGTTGCCGAGCGTCTGGTAGATGCTCGCGATGTGCAGGGCCGTCGTCGAGACGCCCTGGCCGAACATCGTGTTGATGCTGGTCTGCTGGTCCCACTCGGAGGCCGGGCGGATGCCCGCGGTGGGCTCACCGTTGAAGCCGACCGCCGTCGGCTCGTCCAGGCCGAACGCGACCATGTAGTCGTGGCGGGCGTCCTTCGAGAGGTTCTCGCCGAGCAACGAGATGCCGACGTTGGAGGAATCGCGGAGCACGCCCGCCAGCGTCAGCTGCTCGGTCGGGTGGAACGTCGCGTCGTGGATCTCGCCGCCCCACGGGAAGGTGCGCGAGTACGGCACCGTCACGCGACTGGTCTGCGAGGCCACGCCCGAGTCGAGCAGCATCGCGGCCGTCATCGCCTTGAAGGTCGAACCCGGCTCGTAGCTCGCGGTGAAGGCCTTCGAGCCCAGGTCGGCCACGTCGGTGCCGTCGACGTCGTTGGGGTCGACGGCGGGCGAGTCGGCCACGGCCAGGAGCCTGCCGGTCGAGACCTCCTGCACGATGGCCGTGCCGGACTCGGCACCGATCGCCGCCACCTGCTCGCCCACGGCCTGCTGGACCATGTACTGGAGGTCGCTGTCGATGGTCAGCTGCAGCGTGCCACCCGGGACGGCCTGCTCCTTCGTCACGGTGCTGCCGGGCAGCTGCACCCCGTCGGCGCCCCGCTCGTACGTCTGGGAGCCGTTCGTGCCCGCCAGGCAGGAGTCCTCGGTGAGCTCGAGGCCGGCCTGGGGGCCGTCCGTGCCGATGAAGCCCGTCAGGTTGCCCGCGACGGACCCGTTCGGGTAGGTGCGCGCGGACTGGCGCTCGAAGTAGACCCAGGTCACCCCGAGCGCCTTGACGGCGCGGTAGGCGTCGACGTCGACGCCCTTCACGAGGTAGGCGAAGTTGGCCTCGGGGTCGCGCGTGACCGAGTCCTCGAGGGCGGCGGGGTCGGCACCCGTGATCCCGGCGATCTCCGCCATGATCTCCGGCACCGACAGGACCTCCTTCGTGCCGTCCTCGCGCGTGACCTTCGTCTCGGAGGCGAAGGCCGGCGCAGCCGTCACGTTGTAGCGCGTGACGCTCCCGGCCAGGACCGCGCCCGAGGCGTCGACGATGTCGCCGCGGTCGCCGTAGGTCGTCTGCACGATCTCGCGCTTGTGCTTCGACTGGTCGTTGAGCTCCGCCGCCTGGACGAGCTGGATGTCGGCGAGCCGGACGACGAAGACGCCGACGAGGCCGATGACGAGCGCCATGGCGAGCGTGACCCGCAGCCTGCGGGAGCGGGGGGCAGCGTGCACGGGGGTTCCTCACCGCGACCCCGAGGTGCCGGGTCGCTGTCGTCGTGGTGCTGGTGCTGGTGCGGTCGGACCGCGGTCACCGGGTCTCGGGTGCCGCGAGCTGGTCCGTGCCCGACGGTACCGAGCCGGACGCGGCCGGCGCGGTCGCCGCGCCCGGGACGGTCGCATCGGCGGCCGGAGCAGTCGCGGCCGGGGCCGTCGGGTCGGACGACGTCGCGTCCGTGGCGGGGGCCGCCGCACCGACGAGGGGGACGCCGTCGAGCAGGGTGTTGCCGATCAGGTTGTCGCCCGTGCCGTCGGGGCCCGTCTCGGCCGGCGCCGGGACGCCGTGCACGGCGCCGGTGGCCAGGTCGAGGTAGACGGGGTTGGAGTTGCGGACCATGCCGAGGGCGTCGGCGTTGTTCGCCAGGTTCTGCGGCGACGAGAGCACGTCGAGCTGCTCGGCGAACTTCTGCTGGTCCCGGGCGAGCTCGGTCTGCTCGGACTGCAGCGCCGAGATCTGGTAGGCGCCGTCGCTCAGGGCGATGCTGATGCCGAGCTGGGTCAGCAGCAGCACGAAGAGCGCGGCCGTCGCCACGAGGGCGTAGGCGACCTTCGGTCGGGCACGGCGCTGGTCGCGCGAGGTCACGACCTCGACGGGACGTGCGGGCTCGTGGTCGGACCCGGCGGTGGCGGGCGCGAGTGCGGTCGCTGTGCTCATGCGTGCCTCCGGAGGCGTTCGGTCGCGCGCAGGCGCACGGGGGTCGCTCGTGGGTTGACGGCTCGCTCGTCGTCGGACGCCAGCTCGGCGCCCCGGACGAGCAGGGAGAACTCGGGACGGTGCTCGGGCAGCTCGACGGGGAGCCCCGCGGGTGCCGTGGAGCTGCTCCGGGCCGCCAGCTCGCGCTTGACGAAGCGGTCCTCGAGGGACTGGTACGCGAGGACGACGAGACGACCACCGACGGCCAGGCGGTCGAGGGCGACGGGCAGGGCGGCCTCGAGCGACGCGAGCTCGGCGTTGACCTCGATGCGGAGGGCCTGGAAGACGCGCTTGGCGGGATGACCGGCCCGCTGCAGGGCGGCGGGGGTCGCGGCGACGAGGACGTCGACGAGCTCGCCGCTGCGCGTGAGGGGGGCCTGGGCTCGAGCCTCGACGATGCGGCGGGCGTAGCGCGGGGCGAGCTTCTCCTCGCCGTACTGGTAGAAGATGCGCCGGAGCTCCGACTCGGGGTACTCGGCGAGCACCCGCTCGGCCGTCAGCTCGCCGGTCGGGTCCATCCTCATGTCGAGCGGCGCGTCCTTCGAGTAGGAGAAGCCGCGTTCGACCCGGTCGAGCTGGAGGGACGAGACGCCGAGGTCGAAGAGCACGCCCTGGGCCTCGCGGATGCCGAGACCGTCGAGGGCGTCGCCGATGCCGTCGTACGTCGTGTGGACGAGGTGGACGCGGTCACCGAAGGGCCGGAGGCGCTCCCCCGCGATCTCGAGGGCCTGCGTGTCGCGGTCGAGCCCCACGAGGACCGCCTCGGGGAACCGCTCGAGGAGCGCGGCCGAGTGGCCGCCCATCCCCAGGGTGCAGTCGACGACGACGGCACCCGGAGCCGCGAGGGCGGGGGCGAGCAGGTCGAGGCTGCGCTCGAGCAGGACGGGGACGTGGATCTGGTCTGCCATGGTCGGAAGGACTCGGATCCTCGACCCTGATCCCCATCCATCTGGACCTGGCACCGGGGAAGGTGCGCCAGGGCGGACGGCTGGGAGTCAGGACCGAGGAGCTAGAAGAGCCCGGGGATCACCTCCTCCGAGGTGTCGGCGAAGGAGGCCTCCTGGGCCTCGTAGTAGGTGTTCCAGGCAGCGGTGTCCCAGATCTCGGCGCGGTTGCCCGCTCCGATGACGGTCAGCTCGCGGCCGAGGCCCGCGTACTCGCGCAGCGGCGCGGGGATCGTCACGCGGTGCTGCTTGTCGGGGACCTCGTCGCTCGCACCGGACAGGAAGACGCGCATGAAGTCGCGACCCTGCTTGCTGGCGATGGGGGCCTGGCGGATGCGCTCGTGCATCTCCTCGAAGTCGCTCCGGCTGAACACGTAGATGCAGCGCTCCTGCCCGCGCGTCATGACCAGCCCGGGGGCGAGCTCGTCGCGGAACTTGGCGGGGAGGATGATCCGACCTTTCTCGTCGAGCCGAGGCGTGTGGGTACCGAGGAACATGCTGAACCCCTCTCCACCGCTTTCCTCCACTTTACTCCACCGCGCGCCACCGAGCAACGGCCGACGCGCCGGAGCGCCACCCCGACGGTCCGGTAGCCCCGTGCCTGCGGGCGTCGAGCCGGGTGGAGGGAGGTGGAGGGCCCGGCGCGTCGCGGGGCGGTCAGGGGGCCCAGGGACGACGAAGAAGGGGCCGGCCCGGAGGCCGACCCCTTCTGGTCGTGGCGTGGTGGAGGAGGATGGAGCGCCTAGCGGCGGTCGTCGCCGTCCTGGCGACGTTCCCACCGCTCGTTGAGACGGTCCATGAGCCCCGAGGACTGCGCGGGGCGCGAGGTGGAGGGGCGGGGAGCCCGGGCTCCGGTCGAGGTCGGTCGCGCCTCGCCCTTGCGTCGCGGGGGTGCGATGGCGAACAGCACGCCCACGAGCATGACGACGAAGCCGGCCACGCCGAGCAGGGGCAGGCGCAGCACCACCCCGGCGACCACGACCGCGATGCCCACGAGCGCGCCGAGCACGCCGAGCACGGTGACCGTGTAGTTGGGGCGGCCGGATCGGCCGACGGTCGCCACGAAGTCGGAGTCGTTCGTGTAGAGACTCCGCTCCATCTCTTCGAGGAGTCGTTGCTCCTGCTCGGACAGCGGCATCTTGGTGTTCCCTTCGAGCACAGGCCCACGGGCCTCGGGATCGACGCGTGACAAGGTGCCTCGAGTGTAGGCCCGCGCGTGCTCGCTAGGCTATGCAGCGTGGCTGAGAGTACGCGATTAGTGGACATCGTCCAGGGGCGCATCGACGGGTTCCTGGAGGAGCGACGACCGCAGCTGGTCGGCATCGCACCCGACCTCGATCCGTTCGCCCGTTTCTCGAGCGACCTGCTGCGCGGCGGCAAGCGGTTCCGGGCCCTGTTCTGCTACTGGGGCTGGCAGTCCGTGGCGGGCCTCGGAGACGACTTCGACCCCCTGCCCGAGCGCCACGACGAGGAGTCGCTCGACGCCGTCGTCGACGCGGCCGTGGGGCTCGAGCTCTTCCACGCCGCCGCCCTCGTCCACGACGACATCATGGACAACTCCGACACCCGCCGGGGCCTGCCCGCGGCGCACCGTCGCTTCGAACAGCTGCACCGCGACGGGGGGTGGCTCGGAGCGGCGGCACCCTTCGGCACCTCCGGCGCGCTCCTCCTGGGCGACCTGCTCCTCGCCTGGAGCGACGAGCTGGTCAGCCGAGCCCTCGACGCCCTGCCCTCCCGTGCCGCCGCGACCGCGGCCCGGACCGAGTTCAACCGCATGCGACAGGAGGTCACGCTCGGCCAGTACCTCGACATCGTCGAGGAGAACGCGTGGCGCAGCGTGCCCGACGCCGAGCTCCTCGGCCGGGCCCAGCGGGTCATCGTCTACAAGTCGGCGAAGTACAGCGTCGAGGCCCCCCTCACCATCGGCGGCGCGATGGCGGGCGGCCGACCGGAGCACCTCGAGGCCCTCCGGCACTTCGGCCTCCCCCTCGGCATCGCCTACCAGCTGCGCGACGACCTGCTCGGCGTCTTCGGCGACCCCGACGTGACGGGAAAGCCCGCCGGCGACGACCTCCGCGAGGGCAAGCGGACCGTGCTCGTGGCCACCGCCCGGCGCACGCTCCCGCCCAGCGCGGTGCGCCTCCTCGACGAGCTGCTGGGCGACCCGGAGCTGGACGCGGACCAGATCGGGATGCTCCAGGCGACGCTGCGCGACTCGGGAGCCGTCGACGAGGTGGAGCAGGCGATCACGGACCAGGTGGAACGTGCCGAGCACGCGCTCGCCCGGTCCCCCCTCGCGCCGTCGGCGCGGGCCCAGCTGTCACGCCTCGCCGAGACGGTGACCCGCCGCGACTGGTGAGCCACCGCAGCGCGTGAGCCCCCGTGACGGGTCGGCCCCGCGGCTCGTGAGCGCTGCGCGCCGGGCCTCAGAGGAGGCTCTGCGCGACCCGTCGCACCTCGGCCTTGCGCCCCTCGAGCAGGGCTGCGAGGGGCGTCGTGCCCAGGGAGTCCTCCGACGACAGCATCCAGTCCATGGCCTCGTCGTCGGTGAACCCGTCGTCGCCGAGCACGGTGAAGGTCCCGCGCAGCTCGGGGAGAGGCTCACCGTCGCGCAGGAACGCCGCGGGCACGACGAGGGTGCCGTCGGCGCGGACGGCGAGCAGCGCGCGCTCCTCGAGGAGCCGGCGGACGCGGCTCACGGTCACGTCGAGTCGCTCGACGAGGTCGGGCACGGTCAGCCACTCGTGCTCGGCGTACCAGGGCTGGTCGGTGGTGTCGGTCACACCACCACTGTGCCACGGGCCGGGGACCCGCGGAGACCCGCTGCCGGCGCCCGGCCGTCGCGTCGGCACCGGCTCCGTGGTTGACTGGCCCCCAGGACCGTGCCAGGTTCGTACCGCCACGTGCGGTGCGCGACCCCCGTCGCCGAGCAGCCCGTGCCGACGACCCTGTCCGACGGCGACGCCGCCCGGCTGCACCGCGGGCCGTCGACGCCGACCACCCGAGCCCGCGAGGGCACCTTGAGACCGATCCCCGGGGACACCTTCCATGAACGACTCGCAGACCGGCCCTGACACCAGCGGCACCCTCGACCGCCAGGCGAAGATCAGCCGCTCGCTGCTCAGCACGGTGCCCATCGTCCTCGCGGGCAGCATGGCCGTCTCGCTGGGCATGACGGGGCCCGTCTTCGCCTCCGAGCGCTCCCCCGAGCCGGAGCGCCGCCCGCACACCGCTCCCGACCCGGAGGTCGCGGCGGGCGAGCAGCGCGCGAGGACCGTGCAGGCGGCCAGCGCGACCGAGGTCCCCGAGCGCGACGAGCGCAGCACCTTCGCGGCCGCCCCTTCGAGCTACACGGTCGTGTCGGGCGACACCGTCGCCACGATCGCCGGGCGCTTCGGCCTGAGCACCGCGTCGGTCCTCGCGCTCAACGGCCTCAGCTGGAAGTCCACGATCTTCCCCGGACAGGCCCTGCGCCTGACGGCCGCCGCCCCCGCCCCCGCACCTCGCGCGACGACCGCCCCGCGGACCACGTCGTCCGGCACCTACACGATCGTCCGTGGCGACACGCTCAGCTCCATCGCGGGCCGCCACGGCGTCACCACGCAGCAGCTCATCCAGGCCAACGGCCTCACGTTCTCGAGCATCATCTACCCGGGGCAGAAGCTGACCCTCCCCGGGGGATCGGCGACCACCGCACCCTCGACCCCGCGCACCGCGGCACCGACGTCGACGCCGCCGGCGGGCAGCTACAAGATCTCCACCGGGGACACCCTCAGCACCATCGCCAGCCGGACCGGCACCTCGGTGCAGGCGCTCATGGCGGCGAACGGCCTGAGCTGGACCAGCACGATCTACGCCGGCCGGACGCTCCGCCTCCCCGGCGCGACGACGGCCGCCGTCGGCGTGCCCCGCGTCGTCCTCGCCGAGGGCACGCGCCCTGCACCCTTCGTCACCACGTCCACGCTGACGCACGAGCAGCAGGGCAACGCCCGGACCATCATCCGCGTCGGCCGCTCCCTCGGCATCTCCGACCGGGGCATCGTCATCGCCCTGGCCGCGGCCGCCCAGGAGTCCAGCCTCCGGAACATCGACTACGGCGACCGCGACTCGCTCGGGCTCTTCCAGCAGCGGCCCAGCACGGGCTGGGGCTCCGCCGCCCAGCTGACCGACCCCGTGCACGCGACCAAGCTGTTCTTCGGCGGCCCCTCGAACCCGAACAAGGGCAAGACCCGTGGTCTGCTCGACGTGCGAGGCTGGACCGGCATGAGCGTCACCGTGGCCGCGCAGGCCGTGCAGATCTCGGCCTACCCCGACGCGTACGCCAAGTGGGAGGGCCCTGCCAAGACCTGGCTCGCCCAGCTCGGCTGATCCGCTGACCGCGACCCGGTGAGTCGGAGGGGCGGGCACCCGACCCTTCCGTAGGATCGAGCGCGTGAGCGCGCACCAGACCGACCCGATGATCGGCCGTCTCGTCGACGGTCGCTACCAGGTCCGCTCCCGCATCGCGCGCGGCGGCATGGCGACCGTGTACCTCGCGACCGACCTGCGGCTCGAGCGGCGCGTCGCCATCAAGATCATGCACGGGCACCTGGCCGACGACGCCTCCTTCAAGGAGCGCTTCGTGCAGGAGGCCCGCTCGGCCGCTAGCCTCGCCCACCCGAACGTCGTCAACGTCTTCGACCAGGGGCAGGACGACGAGAGCGCCTACCTGGTGATGGAGTACCTGCCGGGCATCACGCTCCGCGAGCTCCTGCAGGACCACCGCGTGCTCACGACCGAGCAGGCCATGGACATCCTGGAGGCCGTGCTGGCCGGTCTCGCGGCCGCCCACGCCGCGGGCATCGTGCACCGCGACCTCAAGCCCGAGAACGTGCTCCTGGCCGACGACGGTCGCATCAAGATCGGCGACTTCGGCCTGGCTCGCGCGGCGACCGCCAACACGGCCACGGGCGCGGCCCTGCTCGGCACCATCGCCTACCTCTCCCCCGAGCTGGTCACCCGGGGCGTCGCCGACACCCGGAGCGACATCTACGCCCTCGGGATCATGCTCTTCGAGATGCTCACCGGCGAGCAGCCCTACAAGGGCGAGCAGCCGATGCAGATCGCGTACCAGCACGCCAACGACACGGTCCCGGCACCGAGCCTGCGCGAGCCCACCGTGCCGCTCGAGCTCGACGAGCTCGTGCTCTGGGCCACGGCGCGCGATCCGGAGCACCGGCCCCGTGACGCCCGCGCCCTGCTCGAGCAGGTCGTCGACGTGCAGCGCGTCCTCCGCGACCCGTCCGGCCCTCCCCTGGCGAGGACCATGGTGCTGCCCCCCGCGGCCGCGCCCCGCACCTCCGGCGCCACGGGCGAGACCACGGTCCTCCCGGGAGCCCGGCACCGCACGGGTCCCGTCCCGCCCGCACCGACCGACGCCCTCGCCGCCTCGGCCGCGCGACGACGACGCCGCGGTCGTGCCGCACTGGTCCTGGTCCTCCTCCTCATGCTGCTGGCAGGAGGCGCGGCCTGGTGGTTCGGCGCCGGTCCCGGTGGGCAGGCGCTCGTCCCCGACGTCGCCGGCAGCGACCCGGCCGCGGCGGCCAGCACCCTCACGGAGGCCGGGTTCGTCGTCGCCGACGAGCGGCACGAGGACTTCTCCGTCACGGTGCCGGCCGGTCAGGTCGCCGGCACGGACCCCGCCGCGGAGGTCAGCGTGCGCCGCGGCGCCGAGGTGGCCCTGGTCGTCTCGCAGGGCCCCGAGCCGCTCGATCTGCCCTCGGTCGTCGGGCAGCAGGAGGCCGAGGCTGCGGCCTCCCTGGACCGCTTCTCGCTCACGGATCCCGTGACGCAGTTCCGCGACGAGCCGGACGGCACGGTGGTCGGCATCGCGGGGGTCGGGGCGGACGGCGAGTCCGTCGACCTCGCCGACGCCGACGAGTACGGCGAGCAGCAGCCGGTGACGCTCACGGTCTCGCTCGGTCCCGTGCCCGACGTGGCCGGCCAGGGGGTCGACGAGGCCGTCGCCGCCCTGCAGGCCGTCGACCTGACAGGGGTCGAGCAGGAGCGGGAGTTCAGCGAGGACGTCCCTGCCGGCATCGTGCTGCGTGCCACGCCCCAGGGCGAGGGACCCGTCGTGCCCGGCGGGACCGTCGACCTCGTCGTCTCGAAGGGGCCGGCCCCCGTCGTGCTCCCCGACGTCCGTGGCCAGTCGATCGCCTCCGCGACGAAGACCCTCGACGACGTCGGGATCCTCGTGAGCTACGACGAGTGCACCAACGTGCTGTGCGAGGTCCTCGACGGGTGGCGTGCGGTCGTCCTGGTCGACGACACCGTGCCCGCGGCGGGCACGAGCATCGAGCGGGGCAGCACGGTCCGGCTCACCTACCGTCAGTGACCCGTCCCGGGGCGATCGCGCTCGGCGGCCGCCCCGGGGCTCGTCAGGCCTGGGCGGAGAGCTCCTCGGCCACGAGGAACGCCAGCTCGAGCGACTGCATGTGGTTGAGCCGGGGGTCGCAGAGCGACTCGTAGCGCGTCGCCAGCGTCGCCTCGTCGATGTGCTCGGAGCCACCGAGGCACTCCGTGACGTCGTCGCCGGTGAGCTCGATGTGGATGCCGCCGGGGTGGGTGCCGGCGGCACGGTGCGCCTCGAAGAAGCCCTTGACCTCGTCGACGATCTCGTCGAACCGCCGCGTCTTGTAGCCCGTGGGGGTCGTGAGGCCGTTGCCGTGCATGGGGTCGCTGACCCAGAGGGGCGTCGCGTCGGCGCCCTTGATGGCTTCGAGCAGCGGCGGCAGGGCGTCGCGGATGGTGCCGGCGCCCATGCGCGTGATGAAGGTCAGGCGGCCCGGCTCACGATCGGGGTCGAGCGCGTCGATCAGTCGCAGCATGTCGTCGGGCGTCGTGCGGGGGCCGAGCTTGACCCCGATCGGGTTGCGCACGCGGGAGAGGTAGTCGACGTGAGCGCCGTCGAGGTCGCGGGTCCGCTCGCCGATCCAGGCGAAGTGCGACGACAACAGGTAGGGCGTGCCCGTGCGCGAGTCGATGCGCGTGAGGGGACGCTCGTAGTCCATCAGCAGGGCCTCGTGGCTCGTGTAGAACTCGACGCGCTTGAGCTCTTCGAAGTCGGCCCCGGCCGCCTCCATGAAGCGGATGGCCTTGTCGATCTCGCGCGCGAGGTGCTCGTACTGGGCGTTCGCCGGGTTGCGGGCGAAGCCCTGGTTCCAGCTGTGCACCTGGCGGAGGTCGGCGAAGCCGCCCTGCGTGAACGCGCGGATCAGGTTGATGGTCGAGGCCGAGGTGTGGTAACCGCGGACGAGTCGGGACGGGTCGGCCTGTCGCGACTCGGGGGTGAAGTCGTAGCCGTTGACGATGTCGCCGCGGTAGGCGGGCAGCGTCACGCCGTCGCGGGTCTCGGTGTCGCTCGAGCGCGGCTTGGCGAACTGGCCCGCCATGCGGCCCATCTTGATGACCGGCATCGAGGCGCCGTAGGTGAGCACCACGGCCATCTGCAGGATGGTCTTGACCCGGTCGCGGATCTGGTCGGCCGTCGCCCCCGCGAACGTCTCGGCGCAGTCCCCGCCCTGCAGCAGGAACGCCTCCCCGCGGGCCGCCGTCGCGAGGCGGTCCCGGAGGGTGTCGACCTCGCCCGCGAAGACCAGCGGTGGCAGCGTGGCGAGCTCGGACGAGGCGGCCTGGAGGGCGTCCCCGTCGGACCAGGCCGGCTGCTGCTTGATCGGCAACGTGCGCCAGCGGTCCAGGCCGTCCAGCACGTCGGGATCGGTGAGCACGGTCGGTTCTGCGAGCTGGGACACGGTCTTCCTCGAGTCTCGGTCGGGATCGGACCCGGACGGGCCCGACGTGCGAGCTTATCGCGGAGCACCCGGGGCGCGGGTGACCGTGACGCGTCAGCGGGCGGAGGCGGCCCGGCGCTCCTTCACGGTGGACGCGTAGACGTCCTCGTACTCCTGGTCGCTGAGACGGGCCAGCTCGTACATGATCTCGTCGGTGATGGACCGCAGGATGAAGCGGTCGCCCTCCATCCCCTCGAAGCGGCTGAAGTCGAGCGGCTCGCCGAAGACGACGCCCACGCGGCGCAGCTTGGGGATCCTCGTGCCGGTGGCCATGACGTCCTCGGTGCCGATCATCGCCACGGGGACGACCGGCACGTGCCCCTCGAGGATCATCCGCGCGACGCCCGTCCGCCCCCGGTACATGCGCCCGTCGGGGCTGCGCGTGCCCTCGGGGTAGATGCCGAGCTGTTCCCCGCGCGCGAGCATGGCGAGCCCGGTCGCCAGGGAGGCCTCGGAGGCCTTGCCCCCGGAGCGGTCGATCGAGAGCTGACCGGTCGCGTTGAAGAACAGGCGCGTGGCCCAGCCCTTGAGGCCGCGCCCGGTGAAGTAGTCGCTCTTGGCCAGGAAGGAGATCCGCCGCTCGAGCGCGATGGGCAGGAAGATCGAGTCCACGAACGACAGGTGGTTGCTCGCGAAGATCACGGCGCCCGAGGTGGGGACGTGCTCGCGGCCCCGCACCCAGGGCCGGAACACCGTGAGGAGCAGCGGGCTCGCCACGAAGGTCTTGAGGATCCAGTAGAGCATCGTCGCGCCTCTCGATCGACCGCTGCTAGCGCCGGGCCGCGTGGATGCGGGCCAGGTCGGCGGCGCCGACGACGCCCGCGTCGTTGACGAGCTCGGCGATGACGAACTCGGGCTCGGGGTGGTAGCCCCGGGCGGGCAGGTGGGCGAGGTAGGCCTCGCGGACGGGGTCGAGCAGCAGGTCGCCGGCCTGCGCCACTCCCCCGCCGAAGACGAAGACCTGGGGGTCCAGCACGACGCTCAGCGAGGCGGCGGCCTGGCCCAGCCAGGAGCCCAGCTCGGCGAGGGCGGCCAGGGCCCCCGCATCGCCGGACTGGAGCAGGGTGCTCACGTCGTGGCCGTCGAGCTCGCCCGCCTCGCGTCGACGAGCGGCGAGGGCCGCGCCGCGCCCCTCGGGCTCGGCATCGGCGATCGCGCCGGCCATGCGCAGGAGCGCACGGCCCGAGCCGTACTGCTCGATGCAGCCGCGCGCCCCGCAGCCGCAGGGGAGGCCGTCGGGGACGACGCGGACGTGGCCGAGCTCGCCGCCGGTGCCGAAGCCGCCACGGAGGAGGGCGTCCTGGACGACGATCGCGCCGCCCACGCCCGTGCCGATGGTGAGCATGGTCATGTCGCTCGCCAGCCGCCCCGCGCCGTACCGGAACTCGGCCCACCCGGCCGCGTTGGCGTCGTTGTCGATCGTGAGCGGCAGGTCGAGGCGCTGGGCCAGCTTCGCCCGCAGGGGCTCGTTCCGCCAGGGGATGTTGGGGGTGTAGTAGACGATCGACTGCGAGGCGTCGATGAAGCCCGGTGCCGCGACGCCCGCCGCGACCACGTCGGGGTGCTCGGTGCGGAGCTCCTGCACCATGTCGACGACCGCGTCGACGATGGCGTCGGCGTCGCCGGCGTCCGTGGGCACCCGTCGCTCGGCGACGATCTCGCCCAGTTCGGTGACCACCGCCCCCGCGATCTTCGTTCCGCCGATGTCGATACCTATGGCCTGCACGAGGGCTGAGTCTAGCGGCCGCTCCGACGCGCTCCACCGGCCACGCGCGGAGCGCCTCCCGCTAGGCTGACCGGACCATCGTTCGGTACCGAAGGAGCTGCCGTGAGCGACCACGACGTCACCCGACCCGCGCGAGGCGCGGGCACCCCCACCGGAGGCCTGCGCGAGCACGGCGTCCCCGCCGCCGTGCCGGCCGCCCCCGGCGACACGGCCACCGACCTCCTGCTGGCGCGGGTGGCGGCCACCCCCGACCTCCCCCTCTTCGGACTGCCGGACGGCACCGGCGGGTGGCGCGACGTCACGGCGCGGACCTTCCTCGACCAGGTGCGCGCCCTGGCCAAGGGCCTCGTCGCGGCGGGCGTCCAGCCCGGCGACGCCATCGGCATGATGTGCCGCACTCGCTACGAGTGGACCCTGGTCGACTTCGCGACCTGGTTCGCGGGCGCCGTGCTCGTGCCCGTGTACGAGACGTCGTCGCCCTCGCAGGTGCACTGGAACCTCAGCGACAGCGGGGCCGTCGCCGTGTTCCTCGAGACCCCTGACCACTTCGCCCGGTTCGACGAGGTCCACGCCGAGCTCCCCGACGTCGAGCACGTCTGGCAGATCGACCTCGGCGACCTCGACAAGCTCGTCGCTGCGGGCCGCCACGTCGAGGACGACGAGCTCGAACGCCGACGACGGCTCGCCACGGGCTCCGACCTGGCCACGATCATCTACACCTCGGGCACGACCGGGCGCCCCAAGGGCTGCGTGCTCACGCACTCGAACTTCGTCGAGACGAGCCGGAACGCGACCGTCGCGATGTCCGAGATCGTCGCCGAGGGGGCGTCGACCCTGCTGTTCGTCACGACCGCGCACGTCTTCGCGCGCTTCATCTCGGTCATGTGCGTGCACGGCGGGGTCAAGGTCGGCCACCAGGCCGACACGAAGCAGCTCCTGCCCTCGTTGGCGTCGTTCCGCCCCACGTTCCTGCTCGCCGTCCCCCGCGTGTTCGAGAAGGTCTACAACTCGGCCGAGCAGAAGGCCGAGGCCTCGGGTCGCGGTGGCATCTTCCGGCGGGCCGCCGCCGTCGCCGTCGCCCACTCGAAGGCCCTCGACGACGGCCACGTCCCGACGGGCCTGGCACTGCGGTTCCGGCTCTTCGACGCCCTGGTCTACTCCAAGCTGCGCAAGGCCATGGGCGGGCGCGTGCGCTACGCGGTGTCGGGTTCGGCACCGCTCGGCCTGCGCCTCGGGCACTTCTTCCGCAGCCTCGACATCCGCGTCTGCGAGGGTTACGGCCTGACGGAGACCACGGCGCCCGCGACGGTGAACCTCGTCGAGCGATTCAAGATCGGCACCGTCGGCCCGGCCCTCCCCGGCGTGCGCGTGCGGATCGCCGACGACGGCGAGGTCCAGGTGGCCGGCGTCAACGTCTTCGCCGGCTACTGGAACGACCCGGACGCGACGGCGGAGGCCATGGACGGCGAGTGGTTCCGCACGGGCGACCTGGGCGCGCTCGACGACGAGGGGTACCTCACGATCACGGGCCGCAAGAAGGAGATCATCGTCACCGCGGCCGGCAAGAACGTGGCCCCGGCGGTGCTGGAGGACCCGATCCGCTCGAACCCGCTCGTGGGCCAGGTCGTGGTCGTCGGCGACCAGCGCCCGTTCGTGGGCGCCCTCGTGACCCTCGACCCCGAGATGCTGCCCGTGTGGCTGAACAACGCGGGCGAGGCCGCCGACATGCCGCTCGCCGAGGCGGCCGAGCACCCCAAGGTGCTCGCCGAGCTGCAGCGGGCGGTCGACGAGGCGAACTCGCGGGTGTCCCGCGCGGAGTCGATCCGCAAGTTCGTCGTGCTGCCGGTCGAGCTGACGGAGGCCGGTGGCCACCTCACGCCGAAGATGAGCATCAAGCGCACGGTCGTGCACGCGGACTTCGCGTCGCAGATCGCCGAGCTCTACGCCACGGACGCGACCGACTCGATCCGCACGGCCTGAGGGCTCAGGCCCGCCACCAGTCGCTCGCGCGGATCTCGCGGAGCGCCTCGCGGCGGGTCTCGGGCTCGAGGGTCATGACGTAGAGCGTCCCCGCCAGGTGGTCCGTCTCGTGCTGGAGCGCCTGGGCCATGAGCCCGGTCCCCTCCAGGACGACGCGGTCGCCCGCGAGGTCGACGCCCTCGACGCGGGCGTAGGACCAGCGCGGCGTGGGGAACCAGAAGTCGGGCACGCTGAGGCAGCCCTCGTCGACGAGGTCCCGCTCCCCCGAGGCCTCGACGACGACGGGGTCCAGCACGTAGCCGACCTCTCCCTCGACGTTGTAGCTGAAGGCCCGGAGGCCGACGCCGATCTGCGGCGCGGCGACGCCGGCGCGGCCCGGCACGCGCACGGTGTCCAGGAGGTCGGTCACGAGCGCCGCGAGGCGCGGGTCGCCCAGGGTCACGGGGTCGGCGGGCGAACGGAGCACGGGGTCGCCGAAGAGGCGGATGGGTCGAACGGTCACGCCCCTACTCCACCACGAGATCCGACCTGCCCGCGTGCACCGCGCTGTCAGCCGCATCATCGACGGGACGCGCTATCGTCGTCTCGTGCATGTACTCAGCGTCAGTTCTCTCAAGGGGGGCGTCGGCAAGACGACGGTGACGCTCGGACTCACCTCGGCCGCCTTCGCCAAGGGCCTCCGCACCCTCGTCGTCGACCTCGACCCGCAGTCGGACGTCTCGACCGGTCTCGACGTCGCCGTCTCGGGGCATCTCAACGTCGCCGACGTGCTCGCGTCCCCGAAGGAGAAGACCGTCCGCGCGGCGATCGCTCCGAGCGGGTGGACGAAGGGTCGCCAGGGCACGATCGACGTCCTCGTCGGGAGCCCCTCCGCCATCAACTTCGACGGGCCCCACCCGTCCATCCGCGACATCTGGAAGCTCGAGGAGGCACTGGCGATCGTCGAGGCGGACTACGACCTCGTGCTCATCGACTGCGCGCCCTCGCTGAACGCCCTCACCCGCACGGCCTGGGCCGCGTCGGACCGCGTCACGGTCGTCACCGAGCCCGGCCTGTTCAGCGTCGCCGCGGCCGACCGTGCGCTCCGGGCGATCGAGGAGATCCGCCGTGGCCTCTCCCCGCGCCTCCAGCCCCTGGGCATCATCGTGAACCGCGCCCGCGTGCAGTCCCTCGAGCACCAGTTCCGCATCAAGGAGCTCCGCGACATGTTCGGCCCCCTGGTCCTCTCCCCGCAGCTGCCCGAGCGCACGTCGCTGCAGCAGGCGCAGGGCGCCGCGAAGCCGCTGCACGCCTGGCCCGGCGAGAGCGCACAGGAGATGGCGCGCAACTTCGACCAGCTGCTCGAGCGCATCATGCGCACGGCGAAGATCGGCGACTACGCCGAGGCCGCCACGCGCTGACCTCACGGCACGACGACGCGACGCCCCTGGTCCTGGGACCGGGGGCGTCGCGTCGTCGAGGTGGAGAAGGGCGCCAGGAGGCCCGGGCGGGGCCCGTCGGCGTCAGGAGGCCCGCGTGCCCCGTCGGGCGGCCAGCTCGTCGGCGGGATCGGCGGCGGGCGTGGCGTCGAGCTCCACGAGGCTCGACTCGACCTCGCGCAGCACCTTGCCGACGGCGATGCCGAAGACGCCCTGGCCGCGGCTCACGAGGTCGATGACCTCGTCGTCGGACGTGCAGAGGTAGACGCTGGCCCCGTCGCTCATGAGCGTGGTCTGGGCGAGGTCGTTGACGCCGGACTCGCGGAGCTGGTTCACGGCCGTGCGGATCTGCTGCAGGCTGATGCCGGTGTCGAGGAGCCGCTTGACGAGCTTGAGCACGAGGATGTCGCGGAAGCCGTAGAGGCGCTGCGACCCCGAGCCGGCGGCGCTGCGGACGGTGGGCTCGACGAGGCCGGTGCGAGCCCAGTAGTCGAGCTGACGGTAGGTGATGCCGGCGGCACGGGCGGCGACGGTGCCGCGGTAACCGCTCTGCGCGTCGAGCTCGGGGAGGCCGTCGGTGAAGAGCAGGCCCAGGTCGTACCTGGATCCCTCGGGAGAACCTGTCTCTCTCATGCGGTGGCCTCTCAGTGTCTGCGCGGACCGGCGTCGGAGCGTCGGTCCCCACCCGTAACGTTCAACGCCGGGTTGATGGTTGTTCCGAGTGCAACGGTACCGGCCACGAGCCGCCGACACGGCCACATCCGCGTGGAGGGGTCGGCGTGTCGAGGATATTCTCCCGAGCCCCCGGAGTCCATGCCCGAGGGCGGACGCTCAGGCGTCGAGGCGAGCCAGGGCCGACCGCAGGAGGCTCGCCCGGACGACGTCCAGCTGGCCGGCGAGCTCGCGCGAGGCCTCGGCGACCCGCGCACGCCCGGCCACGTCGCGCCGACGCGCCACGCTCGCGAGGGCCGTCTCGATGAGCGCGACCTCGCGCTCCGCCCCGGCGCGCAAGGGACGCAGGTGCCGTGGCCCGATGCCGGAGGCCGCGAGCTCGACGAGCGCCGTCAGCACGGCCACGGACTCGTCGTCGTACTGCTCGGCAGCGGGCAGGAGCCCCGTCGCGACCGCGTCGTCGAGGAGCGACGCGGGGGCACCGGAGGCACGCAGCAGCTCGTCCCTCGTGCACCGACGGACCGTCGACAGGAGGGACGCGGGTGCAGCGGTGCCCGGGACCGTCGAGGGACGCCCCGCGTCGAGGTCGTCGAGGTGCTGCCGGATGACCTTGAGCGGCAGGTAGTGGTCCCGCTGGAGGCCCAGGATGAAGCGGAGCCGTTCGACGTCGCTCGGGGAGAACTTGCGGTAGCCCGACGCGGTGCGCACCGGAGTGACCAGCTGCCGCTCCTCGAGGAAGCGCAGCTTGCTGTTGCTGAGGTCGGGGAACTCGGGCTTGAGGCGCGCGAGCACCTGCCCGATGGTGAGCAGGTCGGGGGCTCCCGACGCCCCGGCCCGGGCGGCGGAGGTCGCGGCCACTACCCGATGGCCAGGTGGGCCAGGTCCACGCGCGAGGCGTAGAAGGTCAGGCGGAACTTGCCCACCTGGACCTCGGCCCCGTCGCTCAGGCGGGCCTCGTCGATGCGGGTGCCGTCGAAGTAGGTGCCGTTCAGCGAGCCCAGGTCGCGGACGACGAAGCTGGTGCCCCGCCGCACGAACTCGGCGTGACGTCGACTGACGGTGACGTCGTCGAGGAAGATGCCCGCGTCGGGGTGGCGACCGGCGACCGTGACGTCGCTGTCGAGGAGGAAGCGCGCGCCGATGTTCGGGCCACGGCGCACGACGAGGAGGGCGGACCCGGAGGGCAGCGCCGAGACGGCGTCGTGCTCGTCGGTGGACACGCCACCCTCGAGCGCGGCCAGCTGGGCCTGGAACTCCTCCGCGAAGCTCGCGGTCGTGTCGGCCTCGTGGGCCGGGGCACCACTGATGTGACCGGCGGACTCGCGACGGTCGGGGGTGGGGTGGGCGGGCTCTGCCATCGTGGACCTCCTTCGGCGTCCCAGCGTACTGGAACCGGACCCGCCGTCCAGCACCGGATCCCCAGGTCGCGACGCGGGGCTCGAGCGGGTCCGTCGGGCGGACCACGCTCCTCGCTCCCCCGACGGACGCCGCGGGGCGCCCGTCGGCGTCTCCTGGCGATCCTCACGTCGGGCTCCGAGACCTTCCATGGCCCGCTCAGGGGCAGCGGAGGTCTCATCGGGGCACGGCACGAGCACCGCCCGACAGCCCGAGGAGGCACCAGGACCATGACCGAGAACCAGCAGGACCGAGTCCACGACCACGACCGGGACCGGGAGCACGACCGGGGCCGCAGCGCCGGCCCGGCCGGGGCGGGGTCCGTCCCGTCGACGCACGACGGACCACCGGTCGCCGACGCGCACGCGCTCCCCCACGTCACGGGCGGTCCGGCCACCCCCTCCGCCTCCGCCCCGGCACCACGGCGCCGCCCCGCGCCCTGGGTCCTCGTGACGGGTGCTGCGGCCGCGGCCGCCCTCGTGCTGGGCGGCACCGGCGCGGGAGCCTGGTCGCTCGGTCGCTCGGTCGGCGAGACCGCGGCGGTGACCTCCGCGCAGCGACAGGTGCAGGGCCTCCTGCCCGTGACGCCCGGCAGCCAGGGCACGGCCGCGCAGGGCGGGGCGGGGGCGTCGTCGCCCGCCCCCGGGGGCGTGACGGAGCAGCAGGAGGCGACGACCGCCACGGCCGAGGAGCAGCGCGGCGTCGTGACGATCGAGGCCGCCCTCGGCTACGGCGGGACGGCGCGCTCCGCGGGCACCGGCATGCTCCTCACGGCCGACGGCGTCGTGCTCACCAACGACCACGTGGTGCGGGGCGCCACGAGCATCGAGGTCACCGACGAGACGACCGGCGACCGGTACGCGGCCGACGTGGTGGGGACCGACGCGACGTCGGACGTGGCCGTCCTGCAGCTGCGCGACGCGTCCGGCCTCGACACGGTGACGATCGACGACGACGGGGACCCGGGCGTCGGCGACGAGGTCCGCTCGACCGGCAACGCCGCGGGCACGGGGGACCTCGTCACCGCACGGGGCACGGTGCTGGCGACCGACCGCGCGATCACGGTGGCCAGCGAGACCGACGGCGCCACCAAGTCGCTGGACGGCCTGATCGAGATCGAGGCGGACGTCGTGGCCGGCGACTCCGGCGGGCCGCTCCGGGACGCCGAGGGCGAGGTGGTCGGCATCGTCACGGCGGCCTCGTCCGGCGCCGCCCCCACCACGGGCTACGCGATCGACGTGGACGACGCCCTGGCCGTCGCCCGACAGATCGAGTCCGGGCAGGGCGGTGGCACCGTGCAGATCGGCCTGCCCGCGTTCCTGGGCGCCCAGGTCGCGAGCGGCGCGACCTCGTCCCCCGGCGGCGTCGCGATCGTCGGCACGGTCGAGGGCAGTGCGGCGGAGACGGCGGGCCTGACCGCGGGAGGCACGATCACGACCGTCGACGGGACGGCCGTGGGCAGTGCGGACGCCCTCACGACGGCGATCCGCGCGCACGACGCGGGCGACCGGGTCGTGGTCGGCTGGACGGACGCGACGGGTGCCGCGCGCACGGCGACCGTGACGCTCGGCACGGGCCCGGCGGCCTGAGCCGTCAGCGACGGTCGTCGAGCAGCGTCAGCAACGCCGACGGAGCCAGCACGGCGGCACCGGCAGCGCGCACCCGTTGGGCGAGGGCCCGGTCGGCGGTCACGACCGCGACCTGCTCGGCGGCCCCGGCGGCGACCCGCACGATCGTCGCGTCGCCGTCGGCGCTCGCCCGCTCGACCAGGACCTCGCCCGACCGGTCGGCCACGGCACGCGCCTCGCCCTCGACCACCGCCGTCACGGGGGCCCGCACGAGCGTCGGAGCGCCAGGGCCCTCCTCGTCGAGCCCGAACCACCGGGCCGGCCAGCCCTCGTCGGTCGACCCCTCGACCGCGTCGAGCAGGCGCTCGGTGGCTCCGGCCCGATCGCGCCACCACCCGTCGGGCCGCGACCCGACGACGTTCGCCACGTCGACGACGAGCCGGAGGCGCCGGTCCAGCTGCGCGCGCAGGAGCGGCCAGGACGCGGCCAGCCCCGGGTGCAGCGGCAGGTGGTCCACCTCGTCCACGGGCACCCACGCGAGCTCGGTGCTCTCCGCGTCCGAGATGACGGGTTCGAACGGACGCGTCACGCGCGCCACGACCGTCGTGTAGGACCAGAAGCCCAGGTCGAGCACCGACGTGAAGGCCACCTCGAGCGCGTCGGGCGGGACCGCGGCTTCTTCCGCGCTCTCCCGCAGGGCGCCCTCGACGGCGCTCTCGTCGACGTCCCGCGCGCCCCCGGGCAGGCCCCAGGTGCCACCGAAGTGGCTCCAGGCGACGCGGTGCTGCAGCAGCACGCGACCCGCGTCCACGGCGAGCAGGCCCGCCGCCCCCGCGCGCCCCCAGAACCGCTGGCCGCCCGGTCCCTCGACCCAGCCGTCCGCCGGGCCGTGGACGGTCACGGCGCTCCCCCGCCGGAGCGCGGGCGGGACAGGGGGGACGGTGCGGGCATGTCGGCCTCCTCGGTCGGACCGTCCCAGCGTGGCACGGGCGGCTCCGACCAGTCCGATCCGCGACGGGCTCCGAAGACGTGCGCAGGGGGTCGGTCCGCAGCCCGACGCCGGATCGGCTCCCGCACCTCCTGCCGACGCACGACGCGCCCGGCGCCCACCGGGGCGGGCGTCGAGGCCGAGACCACGGCCGCGACCACTCAGACGAACCGGATCGCCTGCTGGAGGCGCGCGCGCAGCTCGAACACGTCGGTCGGGCTGGTGCGGTCGTCGAGCCCGGGCCCGTGACGGAGCACGTGGGCCAGCAGGGAGCGGCGCAGCACGTGCGTGCCGCCCGACCGCCCTCGACCGACCTGCTCGATGCCGGGCGGGAAGTCGTCGTCGGGCACGACCACGAGGTGGTGCGCGAACGGCACCCGCGTCTCACGACGCACGGCGCGGGCCTGCCGGCTCAGCTCCCGCACGGGGCGCTCGTCGAGGGGGATCCCCCGGCCGACCAGCTCGCCGCGCGAGAGCGCGACCTCCGTGCCCCAGTCGCTCGACTGCACGGCGTAGAGGCCCGAGGGCCCGAGCACGACGTGGTCGAGCTTGCCCTCGGCGCCCGCGTCGACGTCGCTCCAGATCGTGAAGCCGATGCCGAGCTCCGTGACGATCGCCACCGTCGCCTCCTCGGCGAGGGCGTCGGCCAGCACGTGGCGGATCTCGGGCGGCGCCCGGTGCACCAGGGCGTCGTCGTAGGGGTCGTCGAGCGGCACGCCGCGTCCGACCCACTCGCGCATGAGCTCGAGGTACCGCTCCCGGTTGGCGCCGCCGGGGTGGCCGTGCGTGCGCGCGCGCGGCTTCGAGTCGGTGCGACGTGCGGTGGGCGGGCGCCAGCCCGGCCCGTCGTCGGACGAGGTGCCGCCGCTCGACGACGGCCGCCCGCGGTCGTAGCGGGCCCTGGCCTCGGGCGTGCCGACCTGCTCCCAGGCGAGCTGCAGGCGCCGGAACGCGCCGGCCGAGCCCCCCAGGTCGGGGTGCGCCTCGCGGGCGAGGCGGCGGTAGGCCCGACGGAGGTCGTCGTCGCTCGCCTGCGGCGGGACGCCGAGCACCTCGTAGGGCGTGGCGGAGGCGGGGCTGGGCGGCACGCGGACGATCTTAGGAGGGGGCGACTGGGAGCCGGGGCACCGTGCTCAGCGGTGGGAGGCGCGGCTCGCGGCCGGTCGGGGCGACGGTCGGGCGGGCGCAGGGCCACCTGCGGCGCGCGCGGCCTGCTCGCGGGCGGCTTCGGCACGCACGGCCGATCGTGCGGCCCGCCAGGCGCGCCAGCGCGTGCGGAGGCGGCGCACCTGCCGACGCACGAACTCGGTCACCCGGTGCGCCGCGGGGAACTCGGTGCCGAGCACGGCGACCCCGACGAAGACGATGAGCCAGCCCGGCCCCGGCAGCGGCACGAGGATCAGGCCGACCACGACGACGACCAGCCCGACGACCGCCACGAGCAGCTTGTAGGCGGTCCGGAGCCGGGGGAACGCGTCGAGACGGGCCCGGTGGTGGTCGTAGCGGTCCCGCAGGCGACCGCGCCTGGTCGAGGAGCTCATGGGGCCGACACTAGGGGGCCGGACTGGCAGAGTCCACCGCACCCGCTGCCAAGGCGCTGGACCCGGCACGGCATCCCCTCAGGCGTCGCCCAGGGACAGGAGGCGCGCGTCGTGGAGCTCGAGCGCGCCGGACCGCAGCGTCCAGTCGGCCTGGACCGGGCCTCCTGCCGCGCTCTCGGCCTCGCGGGCCGCCCCGGCCAACCGCCGGACGGCCTCGTCGTCGAGCACGTCGGCCCGGCGCCGGAAGACGTTCACCTCGTGCTCGACCAGCAGGTCCGTCTCGGCGTCGAGCACGTGGGCCGTGCGCTTCTCGCGGGTCTGGCGGTGCAGCACGCTGCCGCCCGGGTCGACCACGACCACGTCGGGCGGCTCGGTCGCGACGCCCTGGGGGACGGCGTCGCCCCAGCGTGCGGTCACCACGACCTCGTCCGTCCCGAGCA
>Ga0265797_10002750_pt1 | contig 29106 bp, 29 predicted proteins | sample P2T30metagenome_FD_192433 | JGI IMG/M metagenome (GOLD analysis project Ga0265797, IMG submission 192433) | Plant litter microbial communities from East Loma Ridge, Irvine, California - P2 T30 | ecosystem: Environmental > Terrestrial > Plant litter > Unclassified | place: USA: California...
CTCGACTTTCCGCATTCTAGGCCGCGTAGCAGGCGAGATCGATCAGGCGGTCGATGATGGCGTCGGGTGGTTTTTGCGGGTCAGGGTCGTGTCGGGACATGGCTAAAGTCTGGTCGGCCCACAATTGTCGCCGGACCGCGGCAAGCGCATCGCTGAAAGTTACGATCTGCTTGGCATACCAGCGTGCCGAACGCGCGGCGATGGTCCGGGCCTTGTGGATGTCGTCTGCGAACAGGGTGACGAGGGAAAACAGGCCAAGCAGCATGGGGGTGGTGCGGGCGATGGCGCAGTCGGTCCACTGACGCTGCGTCTCGACGCCGAGGTGGCGACGGACCTCGGCAAAGGTCACCTCGATCGACCAGCGGCGGATGAACCAGGCGAGCATGTCGGCGGGCTCGGTATCGGGGTCCGTGGACAGGAAGGCCTGTGGCCTGAACCGGTCGGCGGGATCACGCTCGATGAGCCAGCGGAGCGGGACGACTGGTCGGCCCGGGTGGCTCCATACCGCGCAGCCGGTAGCGAGTTCGACACGCCGCTCACCCTGGCCGTACCAATCGGTGACGACATGCGTCGACCACATAGTGGTCGGATCAGCGAGGCGCTGTGCCAACGTCGGGAGCCGTTCGCCGGTCCGCCGGGGCGACCTCTCGTGCCTGACCGGCGCGGTGCGGATGGCGCGAACAGACGCGCATCGAGCCGCAGCCGCGTCACCACGCAGACATGGGCGCGCACGGCATCGAGCAGGTCAATCGCGGAGAAGCCGCTGTCGGCGACCGCCACGATGCGCCGGTCGGGCAGCCACCGGGCGACCTGTAACAGCATCTGCCGGGCGCCATCGACCAGCGACTTGTGGCGGACACCGTGCCGGTCGGCCCAGCGCTGCGAGGGCATCAGTACGGTCAGGAACGGCAGCGCCCAGACCCGCCGTGCCCATGGCACGGGCACCAGCAGCATCGCTGACAGCCAGCGCAACCCGCTGGCCTTGACGAAATGGCCATGGCTCGAGCGCACTGGGTCCCGGTAAATGTCCCGTGCCGCAATCTTCGCGCCCCAACGTCGCTCGATCGTATCGTCTAGCCCGATTACTACCGGTCCGGCGGGAACGAACCTGGCTACCAATCGCCCCAGGAGCAGTCCGGCACCCGTCCGCGCAGACCATCGGCTCCGGCTAAGAACATCGTGATAGCGCGAAAAGCCCGCATCCTCCCCGCGTCCCGTGACCCGCAACGCGGCTGCCACAGTCCGGCGATGCGTCGTCAGGATTGCCCCGGCCGCCAGCACCAGCACGCGCTGCCACGTCGGCTGCGTGAAAAGTATCTGGAACGGAGCCAGCCACCTTTTCAGCCGGTCATGCTGGCCGACCGCTGCACTCATCTGTCGTCTCCGTGACGGTCCACCGCTCACGGAATCAACCAGTGTCCCAATGTGACTCACCGGCCCCAAAAAATGCGGAAAGTCGAGCTGAGACCCAACGCGCGGAGTCATTCGGTAAGAGTAAGACACGGCAACGCTGTCCCGATCAATGGTTGATCGGGACAGCGAGATCGCAGGTGCAGAAAGGGCGCTGCCCGCGCCCCGCCGATTACTTGTCGCGTTCGGCGCGCTTGCGATCGGCCTTGCGGGCACGGCTGATCGCTGCGGCACGCTCACGCGCGCGCTTTTCCGACGGCTTCTCATAATGCCGGCGAAGCTTCATCTCGCGATAGACGCCTTCGCGCTGCAGCTTCTTCTTCAGCGCACGGAGCGCCTGGTCGACATTGTTATCGCGGACGATGATCTGCATGTATGTTTCCGGTTGCCGTGACAGGATCGGCGAGCGGCGCCTGTATGGCGGTCGGGCGGCGATGCCAAGCACTAAGGTGAAAATAAACCCTATTTTGCCGTTATAACCGCGATTGGCGCCGATGTCGTCACCCGATCGCGGCAGATTTCGGGCCATCGGGCGCGAACAGGCCGTAATGATCGCGCCATGCCGCCACCTCGGCGCGCAGCGCGGCCGGCGCGGGGCTGCCCGACACGACGTGCTGCGCGACCTCGTTGTCGGGATGGACCAGCATCTTGCGCGATCCGTCGCTGAACCACACCGGGACCAGCCGGTCGCACAGGCTATCGAGCACGTGGCCGGCGGTGCCGTCGTCAATCGCCGTGCTGCCCGGCAGCAGCCGGACGTTGATCGACACCCCCTCGAAACAGTTGCGCGGTTCGCGGACGAAATTGACCGAGACGAGCAGGCCACACCGGTCCGGCCGCGTCGCCTCCGGCATCGCCGACACCCGCCGCCATGCGCAGAACCATGTCCGGCACACCGACGGACGGACCGGGTGGATGCCGCACCCGCGTGTGCTGAGCTGCGCGCACGGGGTGCCGGCGGGCTTGGCGAAATCGGGTGAATCTACCTTCAGTGTCGTGCAGCAGACCGTGCAGTCGCCGCACTCGCGATCGGTCAGCAACGGCCCCAGCAGGCCGGTCTCGATATCCGTATCGGGGTGCATCCGCATGGCGACGGCCTCTATCACAGATCGGCCCGGATTGTGAGCGGGGGCGGTCGGCGGCGCGCATCTTGATATTCGGCCCTCAACTATTTGGCATATCCCGCCCCGTCCGCATGTGATCGCGACCAGTTCAAGTCCGGTTGATGAAGATCGCGCCTTGCTTGCCGGTTTGAAGCCCTTCTGATAGTTTCCATGTCATCAAGCTTCATATCGGGGATGGCATGGCGACGGTGGTCAATCAGATCGGCGATCTGGCCGATGCGGGTGAGCGGATGATTGAACGGTTGCGCCGCAAGGCGTTCCTACCGGAAAGCCGCAAGGGCCTGAACATCCGCTTCGGCATCGCGGAGGCCGCGCAGTTGCTTGGCTGCTCCACCAACCGCATCCGCATGGCGGAGGAGGACGGCCGCCTGCCCCCGGCCCCTGCCGCCGACAATGGCCGCCGGCTGGGCTATCCGATCGAGGCGCTGCTCAACATGCGCGACGTGCTGGGCGCCTCCCCCGCCCGCGCGCCGCTCGACGTGCCAGCGGTGATCGCGGTGCAGAACTTCAAGGGCGGCGTCGGCAAGTCGACCGTCACCACCCATCTGGCCCATTATCTGGGGGTGCAGGGGTACCGGGTGCTGGTGGTCGACTGCGACAGCCAGGCGACCACCACGACGCTGTTCGGCTTCAACCCGCATTTCAACATCACCCGCGCCGAGACGCTCTATCCCTATCTGTCGATTGAGCCGACCCAGTCGGATCTGCTCTATGCGGTGAAGCGGACGCCGTGGCCGAACGTCGACCTGATCCCGTCCAATCTCGAACTGTTCGACGTGGAATATGAGCTGGCCGCGGCGGGCAGCGACGGCGGGTCGGTGCTGGCGGCGCGGTTCCGCAAGCTGAAGCGTGGACTGGCCGATCTGGCGCGCAATTACGACATCGTGCTGCTTGATCCGCCCCCCGCGCTCGGCACGATCAGCCTGGCGGTGATGCAGGCGGCGAACGCGCTGCTAGTGCCGATGGCGGCGACGACGCCCGATTTCTGCTCGACCGTGCAGTTCCTGTCGATGATGGATCAGGTGCTCCACCAGCTGGCGGGCGCGGGGATCGCGGTGGATTACAGCTTCGTGCGGCTGATCTGTTCGAAGTTCGACGGCAACGACCCCAGCCACGCGATGGTGCGCGCGATCATGGAGCAGAGCTTCGGCCCGGCGCTGCTGCCCGTACCGATTCTGGAATCCGCAGAGATCAGCCACGCCGCGATGCGGATGATGACCGTCTACGAACTCGACAAGCCGATCGGCACCCCCAAGACGCACAAGCGCAGCCGCGCCAATCTGGACGAGGCGCTGGGGCAGGTGGAGCAGCTGGTGCGCCAGGGCTGGGGCCGGGTGGCGCCCGCCAGCGAGGAGGCGATCGTCCATGCCGCGGTGTGAAGGGGCGTGCGACAATCCGCTTTCCCACAAGCCGATGTTCCTATTATGTTCGACGCGGGAGGCCCATCATGGCGCGTAAGCAATCCGATTACCTGACCTCGCTGCTGTCGGATGACCAGAGCGTGGGTTCGGAGATGACGGCCATCACCGACGGGATCAGCTGCGCGCCGGAACGGCCGCGCGGCACGACGCTGTTGAACCGCGAGAACGCGCTCGCCCGTATCGCCAAGGGCGAGGTGCGGCAGGTGACGCAGCTGCTGCTCGATCCGGCGCGGGTGCGGGTATGGCCGGGCAATGCCCGCACCTATGCGCATCTCGATGCGGACAATTGCCGCGAGCTGATCGATTCGATCATCGCGGAGGGCGGGCAGAAGGTGCCGGCGGTGGTGCGCCGGATCGAGGACGATTCCGATCACGATTACGAGGTGGTGGCGGGCACCCGGCGGCACTGGTCGATCGCGTGGCTGCGCGCGCACGATTATCCCGACATGCAGTTCCTGGCGCAGGTCGTGCAGCTGGACGACGAGGCGGCGTTTCGGCTCGCCGATCTCGAGAACCGCGCACGCGCCGACGTGTCCGACCTGGAGCGCGCGCGCAATTACCTCGCGGCGCTGTCCACCCATTACAATGACCACCAGTCGCGGATGGCGGAACGGCTAAAGGTGTCGAAGGGCTGGCTGTCGAAGATGCTGAAGGTGGCGGCGATCCCCGACATGGTGGTCGACGCGTTCGCCTCGCCGGCGGAGATTTCACTACGATCGGGCTATGCGCTGGCGCATGCCCTGGACGATCCCGCCACCGCCCCCGCGATCGCCGGGACGGCGAAGGTGATCGCCGGTGAACAGGCGCAGCGGCGGACTGACGGCATCCCGCCCTTTCCCCCGGCCGACGTGCTGCGCCGGCTGCTCGATGCGCCGCGCCTGATGTCGGGTGAGGACAAGCCCAACCTGTTTTCCTTCAGCAACAAATATGGCCGCAGGATATTGAGCCTGCAATCGATCAACCGGCAGGGCGCGACTATCCGCATCCATGCCGGATCGGGGGCCGAACCCGACCATCTGGTGGAGGCGCTGCGCACGCTGCTCGATCATCTGGAGTCCACTGGTCGGGGTCTGGGTCGCTGATGTTTCCCGCGGGAAACTTTCCGGGCGACGGTGCGAACGCCCCCTGCCCTGCCGCTTGCCGCCACGCGCCGATGAAAAGTTTCCCGCGGGAAACTTTCGCCGATCGACCCGGTGACGGCCGCCACGATGCAGCGGTTTCCCCGAAAGTTTCCCGCAGGAAACTTTTCGATGCCGGCGTTGGCGACCGGGCCCGGACACCATCGGCGCAAAAGTTTCCGGCGGGAAACTTTTCGGCCGGCACCGCGAACGCCCCCTGCCCCGCCGCTCACCGCCACGCGCTGGTGAAAAGTTTCCCGCGGGAAACTTTCGCCGGTCGGCTCGGTGACAGCTGCCACAGTGCAGTGGTTTTCCAAAAAGTTTCCCGCGGGAAACTTTCGGGTGCCGGGGCCGCCAACCGCCATCGGACGCCGATCGGACAAAAATTTCCCGCGGGAAACTTTTGGTGAAACCGCCCCGCCGCGAGGGCCGCACCGCCCAGTTCGACATGCTGCTCCCCTATCTGGCGGACCTACCACTGCGCGACCAGCGCGAGATGATGGAGCGGCCGTTCTTCAGTCTGGCCAAGTCGAAACGGGTAAAGCCGATCGATTATTCCTCGCCCGACGGCAAGCTGTGGGTCCATGTCTCCGCCAATCCCGATTACGGCATGGCGACGATCTGGGACGCGGATATCCTGATCTATTGCGCGTCGATGCTGGCCGACATGGCGCGGCGCGGGGTGAACGACGTGCCGCGCACGCTGCACCTGATGCCCTACGACCTGCTCCGCGCGATCGGCCGGCAACCGACCGGGCGAGCCTATGAACTGCTCGGCCAGGCGCTCGACCGGCTGGTCGCGACCACGGTGAAGACCAATATCCGGGCGGGCGGAACGGGGAGCGAGGCAGGGGGTGGACCGGGGGGCGGCTCGGGCGGTGCCGGATCCAGCCGGCGCGAGGCGACGTTCAGCTGGCTCGACGGCTGGACGCAGCTGGTCGACGACAAGACCGAGCGGCCGCGCGGCATGACGATCGAGCTGTCCAACTGGTTTCACGAAGGCGTGATGATGACCGGCGGAGTGCTGTCGATCGACCGCGCCTATTTCCAGATCACCGGCGGGCGCGAACGATGGCTGTACAAGGTGGCGCGCAAACATGCCGGCGGGGCGGGGGAGGAGGGCTTCGCCATCTCGATGCCGACGCTGTTCGAGAAATCGGGGGCGGAGGGCCAGTATCGCCGCTTCAAATTCGAGATCGCCCGGATCGCCGCGCGCGACGAACTGCCCGGCTATGCGCTGAGTCTTGAAACCGCCGCAGGCAAGGACGAACCGTCGCTGCGGATGCGTCGCCGCGCCGGGGCTGTGGCGACGGACGATCCGCCTTGTCGGCCGCTGGACGATCGGGCGGATGGCCCCGCCGGCGATCCCCCGATCCCGGCCCCCTCGGCTCCCCCCCCGCCTGTCGAGACGCCTGTCGAGGCGCCGGCCGCGATGCCGGACCCCGGCTCGGTCTCCGTTCCGTCCCCCGTTCCGCCTGACGTCACGGTCGATGCCCGCGCGCTGATCCGCCGCAGCGTCACCGGGCTGGCGTCGCGCGCGCGCGCTGGCGAGATCACCGAACAGACGCTGGCGACGCTGCGGGCGGAATGTCCCGGCTGGGATTACCAGACGCTGCACGCCGATTTCCGCCGCTGGATCGACGGCGATCCGGATCGTACCCCGGTCAGCTACCAGAACGCGTTCATCGGCTATGTCCGCCGGTTCGACGCGAAGAACCGGCACATCCTCGGCCGCTGAACCGCGCGCCTGCGTTCCTGATGTATCGCGTGTCCGGATCACCCGTGGCCCGTCGTCGCAGCGGCACGGCGAAACTGAACGTACGCGCGATCGATGCCGGCCGAAGTGATTCAATCGCCCGTGCATCCCCCGTCGTTGATCCGGACCGACGATACATCGGGAACGGGTATCAACGGCCCGGACCCGGGCGACGATACATCGGGAACGATCCGTCGATACTTCGGGAACGTCGGCGACGATACATCGGGAACGATCCGTCGATACTTCGGGAACGCGAGGTAGCCCGAAACCCGCGCAAAACCGGGCGCTTGGGCGCAATCGCGGCGCCCTTAACCTTTTAACCTCATTATTAACCATCTAACCGGGCATGATGTTTCCGATTCTTCAGGAGAGAAGAAGAGGTGCGCGACGAGCGGTCGTCCGTCTTGTCATCCCGATTTGAGACAAGCCCGGCCGGACCCCCTCGAAACCCGGCTTAGTTTTCCCGCGCCGCGAACCTATGACGCTGGACCAGCGGAGAGCCGGTCATCGGGGCACCGGGCAGCAGGGGGACAGTCATGGCTATCGTGAACCACGTCGTGCGGGCGGGCCTGCTCGCCATCGCGGCCGGACTGGCGGCGAACGCGCAGGCCGCGGTGGTCCTCGATCCCGTCATGCAGGCGATCGCACCGGGCATCGGGGTCAAAGTGTCGCCCTTCGCCACTGCGCCGGGCCTCTACGGGCCGGCCAGCGTCCAGTCGATGCGCGCGGTCGCCGACGGCTCGAACCGGCTGTTCGTCAACGACACGCGCGGCGTGATCTCCGTCACTGACACCGCGGGCGCGGCGCCGGGCGTCTATTTCGACATCCGCCGGCAGGATGTCGGCTTCGCGCAGATCAACGGGCAGACGGGGCTGGTCTCCTCCGCGTTCCACCCCAATTTCGGCCGCGATCCGGCCATGCCGGGCTATCGCACCTTCTACACGATCGACACGACGATGGCGGCGGGCGCGCCCGCGCCGACCCATGCCGGCAACGGCCCGGTCAACCATCACGACGTGGTGCGCGAATGGACGGTGGCGGACCCTGCGGCCGCGACCGCGACGATCACCGCCACGCGCGAGGTGATGCGCCTGTCGCAGCCATCCGGCGACCACGGCCCCGGCACGATCGCGTTCAACACCAGCGCCGCGCCCGGATCGGCGGATTATGGCAAGCTGTATATCGGGCTGGGCGATGGCGGCGGGGTCAACGACCCGTATGACAACGCACAGGACCTGCGCAGCCCGTTCGGCAAGATCCTGCGTATCGACCCGGTCGATCCCGACGGCGCCGGGCCGCTGGCCTATGCGGTGCCAGGCGACAACCCCCATGTCGGCGACACCGACGCGCTGGGCGAGATATGGGCATCGGGCCTGCGCAATCCGCAGCAGTTCGGCTGGGATGCGCTGACCGGCCGGATGTACATCGGCGATATCGGCCAGGCGCAGCTGGAGGAGGTGAATATCGGCATCCCCGGCGCCAATTACGGCTGGCCGCTGCGCGAGGGGACGCTGGCCAAGCCCGCCGACAAATCCCTCTCCATCGTCACCGACGATCCCCATGGCGGCCGTTTCACCGATCCGATCGCGCAATACGACCATGACGAGGGATCGGCGATCGGCGCGGTGCAGCTGTACCGGGGGTCGCTGATCCCCGAACTCGCCGGGCAGATGCTGGTCGACGATATCGTCAACGGCCGCATCTTCTATTTCACGCCGGGCGATACCAGCGGCGAGGGGGGGCTGGCGCTGCTGCGCGAACTGCGGCTCGAACTGGACGGCCTGCCGACCGACATGATGACGCTGGAGGGGACCTGGCGGGTCGACCTGCGCATGGGGGTCGACGCGTTCGGCGAGCTCTATCTGCTCACCAAGAAGGACGGCGATATCTATCGCCTGACCGGCGCGGTGCCCGAACCGGCGGGCTGGGCGATGATGATCGCCGGGCTGGGGCTGGCGGGCACTATGTTGCGCCGTCGCCGGACGATCCGGAACGCGGTGCCCGCCTGACCCGGACGACCGGGTTCGACCGAAATCCGGGCGATGGGACGCAGGACCCGCTCGATCGGGCTTCCACGTCCGCCCGATCGTGCGCCCGGTGATTGGAAGCAACGCCGATGGTCGTGGCGGCTATTGTCGTATTACGCCGCTGTATGCCGTAAAATATCGTGGCGTATGGGTATGTTACGGATAAGTTATCGATCGATGAGGATCAGTCACGATTGCCGTGCGATCGTCGCTGCGGCGCGGGCAACCTTGTGCATCCGTTACCCTGTTGCGACATATTCATATCGGTTCGTTCAGCAACATTGCATGCCAGATATGGTTGTTATGATTCTTCTTCAACGATGTAAGGAACAGGAAATGACCAGCAAAGTAGCGTCGATCTGCGCGGCGCTTGCCGCCACCATGTTGATCTCGGCGCCCGTGGCGGCACGGGCGGACGGTCACAAGGGGCAGAAGCAGGTCTGCAAATACGAGAAGAAGCACGGCAAGCGCGTCAAGGTGTGCCGCTGGGTGCGCCGCTGACCGATCACGGCCCGGGCACCACGTCGCCCGGGCCACCCTTCTCCTTGGGATGATGGCCCCAGGATCATAGGCCCCGGATCATAGTCCCGGGACGATATGGCCGGTGACCCATCGGCATCGCCACGTGCCGCCCGCGCGCCCTTCCATCCGGGCGCATCGACGGCCGGCTGGTCATCCGCCCCGCCACGGTCCCGCGTTCTTTCCCCCGGCATCGCGCCTGACATTCCGCCCGAGCGGAACCTGTCCAATCCCGACGCCGCCTGACCGCCCGGTGCGCCGGCGTCGGGCGATCTTCCAGTGTTACGCAGACGCAACACCCTGCGCAAAACCGTAGAAAATCGTGCTTTTTCAACTCGATTGCAGAATCGAGTGTCGGTAAGCCGCGGCCTTTACGACAGGATCGCTGCCATTGGTCAGCGAGTTTGCGACAGGACGATGATAGTATGACCTCCGCCATTCGCCGGCAGTTGCTGGCCTCCACCCTGCTGGTCGGCGCCGCGATCATTGCCTCGCCCGCCACCGCCCAGGATAGCGGCGCCGCACCCGCCGCGAACGGGCAGGTGGACTGCCCCCCCGGTGCCACGACGGCGGCATGCGATCCGACCAGCGGCCCGGTATCGGCCGATGGCCAGGAAGCGGCGGGCGCAGACATCGTCGTGACCGGTTCGCGTATCCGGCGCCCCGATCTGGAATCGGCGTCGCCCGTCGCCGTCGTGGGGTCGGAGCAGATCCAGGCGCAGGGCATCATCAACACGCAGGACCTGCTCACCAAGCTGCCGCAGGTCGGCATTCCGGGCCTGAGCCGCACGAACAGCAACTTCTTCACGACCGGTAACGGCGTCGCCACGATCAACCTGCGCAACCTGGGCGATTCACGGACGCTGGTGCTGGTCAACGGTCGCCGCTTCGTGCCGGGCGTCGCCGGCACGTCGATCGTCGACGTGAACAACATTCCCGCCGATTTCGTCGACCGGATCGAGGTGCTGACCGGCGGCGCCTCGTCCGTCTACGGGTCCGATGCGATCGCCGGCGTCGTCAACTACGTCCTCAAGACCGACATGGAGGGGCTGGTCGTCCGGGCGCAGTCCGGCCTGACCGACGAGGGCGATACCGGTAACTACAATGCCAGCATCACCGGCGGTACCAAGTTCGGCGCCGACCGGCAGGGTTCGGTGATCGCCAACTTCACCTATTCGAAGGACGAGGGCCTGTTCTCGCGCAAGCGGGCGATCTCGGCGGAGGATTGCTCGGCGGCGGGCTGCGGCCCGCAGTCGTACAGTTCCTATGCCGCACAGGGCCGGTTCGAACTCCTGAACAACGGCGTCGCCGCCGGCAATGCGGGCGGCTTCGCCAGCAACCTGTTCACCTTCAACCCCGACAACAGCGTCGTCACGGGTTTCCCGAGCGGCTATGGCTTCAACCGCAACGCGGTGCGGCGCATCTCCACCCCGATCGAGCGCTATCTCGGCTCGCTGAACGCGCAATATGAGTTCGGCCCGGCGGCGACCGTCTTCCTTGAGAGCACCTACGCCAAGACCAAGTCGAGCTCGCAGATCGAGGCACTGGCCCTGGATTCGGCCCTGGATGTCGGCGTCGGTTACGGTATCGACAATCCGTTCATCCCGACCGCGATCCGCCAGCAGATCATCGCGCGCAACAGCGACGGCATCGCTGGCAACGACGTGACCTCGATCGCGTTCCGCCGTCGCCAGAACGAGGTGTTCAGCCGCAGCAACACCAACGACCGCGAAACCTTCCGCATCGCCGCCGGCGTGCGCGGCGATATCGGCGCCAAGTGGAACTACGAACTCACCGGCGTCTATGGCCAGCTGAAGGACAACACCGCCAGCCAGGACATCGACATCTCGCGCTATGCGCAGGCGCTCGATGCGGTCACGGATGCGTCCGGCACCATCGTGTGCCGCGATCCGGCCGCGCGCGCGGCCGGCTGCGCGCCGATCAACCTGTTCGGCTACAACACCGCCAGCGCCGCCGCGTCGCAATATGTCCAGGCGACCGAGGCGCGGGCCGTGGCGATCAAGAACACCCAGTTCGTGGTCACCGGCAACGTCGCCGGATCGCTGTTCGCGCTGCCCTATGGCGACGTGAAGGCGTCGGTCGGTGGGGAATATCGCCGCGAGAAGAGCACGGAAGACTGGGATACGCTGACCAATGCCGGCCTCAATTCGGGTAACCAGACCCCCGACACGATCGGCAAGTTCAACGTCAAGGAAGTGTTCGGGGAAGTCGACGTTCCGCTGCTGAACGGGCTGCGGTTCGCGGAATCGCTCAGCCTGCAGGGCGCGGCGCGCTATTCGGACTATTCGACGATCGGCACCGTGTTCAGCTGGAATGCCGGCGCGCAATATTCGCCGGTCCGGGGGCTGCGTTTCCGTGGCATCTATTCGGTCGCCAACCGAGCGCCGAACATCGGCGAACTGTTCTCCTCGGCATCGGAGACCTTTCCGTCGGTGCAGGACCCGTGCAACGGCGTGACCGCGTCGACCGGCGGCACCTATGGCGCGGCCTGCCGGGCGATCCCGGCGATCGCGGCGGCGGTGGCGAACGGCGGCACCTTCTCCTATTCGCTCGCCGACATCCAGAGCATCAACGGCTTCAACGGCGGCAACCGCAATCTCAGCGAGGAGAAGGGCAAGACCCTGACCCTCGGCGTGGTAATCGCGCCCGACCAGCTGCGCGGCTTCAGCCTGACGGTGGACTATTTCGATATCCGCCTGGACAATGCGATCGGCATCGTCCCGCGCGCCACGTCGATCCAGCAGTGCCTCATCACCGGCGGATCGCAGTTCTGCGACAACGTGATCCGCAACGCCACCGGCCGCATCCAGACCGTGAACGCCCAGAACATCAACATCGCGGCGACCAAGACCCGCGGCATCGATGCTACCGCGCGGTACGGCCGCGCGCTCGGGCTGGTCAGCGACGACCGCCTCGACCTTAGCGTCCAGTACACCCACACGCTGCGGTACGACACGCAGTCCGACCCGTCGGCGCCGGTCTATGGCGGCGTGGGCAACATCGAATATGGCGGGGTGTTCCGCGACAAGGTGAACGCGACCGCGACCTACGGCGCCGGTCCCTTCAGCATCAACTGGACCACCACCTATCTCAGCCCGCTGACCGATACGGTCCGGGACGAGTTCGCCGAGACGGTGGCGGCGCAGGACCTGTCGGACGAGATCGCGGGCCACAACGAGATCGGCTCGCGCTTCTACCACGACATCCAGTTGCGGGCCCGCGTCGGCGATCGTCAGGGCATGGAGCTGTTCTTCGGCGTCAACAACCTGTTCGACCGCAAGCCGCCGAAGCTGGAGGATACCGTGTTCTACGGCACCACCACCGGCACCACGACCGCCGCGGACATCTATGATCCGATCGGCCGGCGCTTCTATGCCGGTGCGCAGATCCGCTTCTAGTCCCCGCGCCCGATCCGGCGCAGCGTCCATCCCGTCACGGGCCACCGATCGCCCGTGACGGGACACGCCGGTTCCGTCGCCTAGGACCCCGTCTTCCGTCCCGGCTCACCTTGATAAGGCGCAACCGGTAGCGGCCGGGCGGCAGCATCAGGGCGATATCGTCACCCGCCATCGGCGGTCGGCGACACGACGACCGGGATAAAGGCAAGCCGGGCAGCGTGCGGGCTTCCCGCAAACGGTGGGCGGCAGGCGTTGACCTGACGCGCATTCCTGTGCTTTTCATCGCCCACGGGCTATCGCGGACGCCCGTTCAGACGGGTTCCGTCCAAGTCCGCTCCACTTGCCGCGCCTGCGGTTTGGGAGCGAATTATGGATGTTCAGTGCGGCGCCGTCCGGCCCTCGACGATCACTTTGATATCATTGTTTCTCAGGTTCCTGCGGTTCGGGTTTCTCGCCTTTGGCGGCCCCGTCGCACAGATCGCCATGCTGCGTCAGGCCCTAGTCGAGGAGGAGCAATGGATCGACCGCGCCCGCTTCAACCGGCTGCTGGCCGTATTGCAGGTGCTTCCCGGACCGGAAGCGCATGAACTGTGCGTCCATCTCGGCATCGTCGCCCGCGGGCGGGTGGGTGGTCTGCTGGCGGGGCTGGGCTTCATGCTGCCGGGCTTCGTGCTCATGCTGGGCGCCGGGTGGCTCTATGTCTCGGTGATCCAAGGGCAGGCGGGATGGGCGGGACCGTTGCTGGGCGTCCAGATCGTCGTCCTCGCCGTAATCCTGCGCGCCGTCATCCGGATCGGCGAGCACGTCCTCGAGGATCGCTGGCTATGGGGCATCGCTATCGCCAGCCTTGCCGCAACGGTCCTTGGCCTGCCCTTCTGGCTATCCCTGGCGGCCGGTGGTGGCGTCTACGCTCTAGCCGACCGGCGGGCGTTGGGCGTCATCGCGCTGGCCCTGACGATCGGTGTCGCGCTGGTTGGTTACGGTCAGTCGCCCCGGGCGATCGCCACGGTGGCCGATGCGACGGTCCCGGTGACGACGCTGGCGCTGTTCCTGGCGGGATTGAAGGGCGGCCTGCTGACCTTCGGTGGCGCGTACACCGCCATTCCCTATGTCCGGACGGACACCGTCGGTCGCGGTTGGCTGAGCGACGCGACGTTCCTCGACGGGATCGCGTTGGCCGGGGTGCTGCCTGCGCCATTGGTCATCTTTGCCACCTTCGTCGGCTATGTCGCCGGGGGCGTGGCCGGGGCGCTGGCGATCACCGCGGGCATGTTCCTGCCGGCGTTCGCCTTCTCGCTCATCTTCTTCGAGCGGCTGGAGCGGATCGTTGGCCATCCCTCGCTGCATCGCGTTCTGGCTGGTGTGGCGGCCGCCGTGGTCGGGATCATCGCCGCAACCTTCGTCCAGCTTGGGCAAGCAGCCGGGGCGAGGGTGTCGACCCCGCCCCTCGCGATCGTCCTGTTCCTGATCGCGCTGGCGGCGGCGTGGCGACTGAAAGGGGCCTGGGTCACCCCTGCCATCCTGGCGACCGGCGCACTGTTTGGCACGGTCGCAATAATCTGATGACACGACGCGAACCTCAGCTTTTGAAGGACGTTGCCGAACCGTGTTGCAGATATTCTGACTTTCGGACGTCTCGTATGTCGCCGCTTTTGCGACAGCGGAAGCGCTGCCTTTGGCGTTGAAGAATGCGGGGTGTAACAGTCCTTCCGTTATAATCTGACCAATTATCATGCCTGCCGGAGCATCGGGCTTGCGACGAGCTATGATCCTTGTTCCAAACAGCAAACTTCCAAAAAATATTGTAGAATGTGAAGGAAGGTAGCGCATTCTGTTACGGTGCGGCGATAGAGAAACATGCCGGCAAACCAACCCATGGATCATGGCGCTGAAGGTTACGTGACACAATGCTGCTCGACGCGATCAGAAACAGGGTAGGACGGCGCATCAGGGCGATGCCCTGGCGGGTCGCCCATCGTCTCTTAGCCTCACGCCCGATCAAGGCGTTCCGCATCGGCCGGTATCGACGGGCAATTACTGCCCACCAGAGCAAACTGCCAACCATGAGCGGGGCCTGGCAGGAGATTGTCGCCTCGCTGGAGCATAGCGGCATCGCTCAGAATGATGTCATGGCCTTGGGTCTGCCAGGCCATCAGGCGGTGATCGATGCCGGCAAGGCTCTGACCAATGAATGGCAAGACCGGCTGATCGCCAACGCCAGAACCGGGGTCAGCTTCCTGCAGGTTCCTGCAGCGGCCATGGCCCGGTATCCAGCGATATACCGGTTTGGACTCAGCATGCCGCTGCTCGCGGCGGTCGAGGCATATCTTGGCATGCCGGTGGCCTATGACGGGGTCACGCTACAATTCACGGTCGCTGATGGCCGTGCCGTTTCAACCCGGGAATGGCACCGCGACCGGGAGGACCGACGCATGGTCAAGCTGGCGATATATCTGAACGATGTCGACGCGCAGGGCGGACCGTTCCAGCTGCTGTCCGGTTCAAATGACATCCTGAAGGCGGTCGGTGGCCGGGATCAATTCCATCTTGATACCGACAAGGTCGCGTCCGCCATCGCGATCGGGGCGATCCCGCCACCCCTGACCTGCGAAGGCAGGACGGGGACGGCGGTGTTCGCCGACACCGCCCGGTTCTTCCACCGCGGCAAGCCAGCCACGGGGCGACATCGCGCAGCGTTGTTCTTCAGTTACTTCGCCTCCAATCCGGAGCGCCCATATTTCTGCAACCGGTCCAGCTTTTCCAAAAGCGAGCTAGACGGTCTGACTGCAGGCCTTTCGCCAGCGCAGCGGCGGGCGGCGTTATGGCACAGCGGACTGCCCTTCTATTGGCGGGTAATTCCTTCCGCCTCGGTGTGAAACAGTCGAACAATCCATCAGCTGACCTGTTGGGATGAGACGAATGATCCCGTCGCGTATCTCCTACAGACCGTGTGGAAAGCCGTGAGCCGGGGGCTGCGTAAGTTCCGCTGTCATTGGCTGGTGTACTTTCTGGCGAGATCAGCTCGATGCCGCTCTCCGGCGGCCTTGAGGCGCCCATAGGCGGCTCATGTGACATCCGAGGTAACGCTCAGGCTCGGAAAGGCGTCGATTATGCCCTTACCGCAGCGATCAGGCCCGGTACGCCGACCAGGGTGATGGCTCGCCTGATGTTGTAGGCAAGCGCGGTCAGGCTGAACTCGCCGCGAACGTTCTCTAGCCGGCGCATCAGGAACGCGCCCTGGCCCATCCACTGTTTGATGGTGCCGAACGGGTGCTCGATGCTGTTTCGCCGTTCGTCGAGCACGCCGGGCCGAACTGCCAGCCGCGCCGCCATGCGGTCAAGCACCGCCTCGTTCTCCAGGCGCGAGACGCGGCGGAAGGTCCGGGTGCAGCGAGACTTCAGCTCGCAGGCCTTGCAGGCAGCGCGGTTGGTGTAGTCGACCTTCACATTGTCACGCGACTTGCCGAAGTGACGCGGCGAGAGCACCGCCCCAACCGGACAGACGAACACGTCCCGGTCAGGCTCGTAGCGGAACACCTCCTTGCTGAAGAAGCCATCGCGCACGGCAGGGCCGCGGATCGGCTTGGGGACATAGGCGGTGATGCCGGCCTTCTCGCAGGTCTCGATGTCCTCGATCTTGAAGTAGCCGCGGTCGGCGACCGCCTCGATGCTGTCGACGCCGAGCGCCTCCATTGCCGCTGTCGCGGTCTCGGCGAGCAGGCCCAGGTCGAGAACCTGGTTGCTCACCGCCTGCTCGGCGATCAGCTTGTGCTTCACGTCAACGGCGAGCTGGATGTTGTAGCCGACGCCCACCTTGGTCATGCGCGCCATCGCGCGGGTATCCGGATCGGTGAGCGAGATCTGCTCGGCGCCGGTGCGCTCCATCTCGCCCAGCAGCGCCTTCTGCCGGTCACGCTTGCCCTGGATGGCTGCGATCTTCTCGGCCAGCTTGCCGTTACCCCGACCGGAACCGCCGCCCGGCATGTGGTCATCGTCGGCGTCTCCCTCATCGAGCCGCTTCATGTACCCGGCGAGCTTCTCGTCGGCCTCCTGGATGAACCTGGTGAGCGAGGTGCGAGTAAAGTTGCGGTTCTTGTTGTTGACCGCCTTGATGCGCGTACCGTCCACCGCCACGAGCTCGCGCCCGAACAGGTCGAGTTGGCGGCACAGCACCACGAACTCGCGGAACACCGTCTTGAAGGCGGCACGGTTGTCGCGGCGGAAATCGGCAACCGTCTTGAAGTCCGGCTTGAGGTGCCGCAGCAGCCAGATCACCTCGATGTTGCGGTGGGTCTCGGCTTCCAGGCGCCGGCTTGAACGAACCCGGTTGAGGTAGCCGTAGATGTAAAGCTTGAGCAGATCGGCCGGGTCATAGCCTGGCCGCCCCGTTGCCTTCGGCTGCACGCGGACGAACCCGGCCGTGCCAAGGTCGAGCCCGTCGACGAACGCCTCGATGAACCGGACCGGATTGTCCTGCCCGACATAATCATCCACCGCTTCAGGCAGCAGCAGGAGCTGCGAGCGGTCCGTTCCAGCCAGATGCGCCATGGCAGAAACATACCATGGGCCGAGATCTACGGGAATCCTCAGGCCGGGTTTTCACACAGTCTGCCTAAGTTTCGAACTTCGCATATATAGCTTTTTGAAACAGCAGGGTGTTCCAAATGGACGGCATCGCTATCGCAGCCGGCCAAGCAACCCCGCGGGCAACGCCTCGTCCATCGCCACGGTATCGATGACGTCGTCATCGGCGTCCACGATCAGGAAGCGGCGCATGCTGATGTCCCGGTTGTCGAGGATCGCGGCGGCCCATAACTGGCGAGCGGCCTTCAGCGCCTCTTGCCGCGCTGCTGCAAGGTCGGGCAGTTCGCTGCCTTCGGTATCCTCAATGCGCTGTGTCCCATCTTCGATATGAAGGAAAAAGCGGGGCATGCGACGAGATCCGTAGCTTGGTGGAAGCCTGCTCGCCATGGTTCAGCGCAGAGGCCCGATCAAGCGCTCGTACTCCGCTTCGGGAATGCCGTAGCCGGTACCGGCACATGCTTCGAGTTCGGCGCGCTGGCGGATCGTCACCAGGCCGCGGGTGGCCTTGATTAGACCGAGCCCTTCGAGGGAATGGAGCGCGAGCGTGACACTGGGCCGCTGCACGCCGAGCATCAGGGCCAGAAAGTCATGGGTCAACGGGATCTGATCGCCGTCCTGGCGATCGTGGCTCATCAGCAGCCAACGGGCCAGCCGCTGCTCGACGGTGTGGATGACGTTGGATAGGGCGGTGTAGGTGGTCTGGGTGGCGTAGGCCTGGACATAACGGAGCAACAGCTTGCGGATGCTCGCATGCTCGTCGAGCACGCGTTGCAGATCGCCGCTGGCGATACCGTAGGCGGCGCCATCGACCTGCATGAAGATACGGTGCGGGGTGCGATCCGCATCCAGCAGCAGGGGCACGCCGATCAGGCCGTCGCGACCGGCCAAGCCGACCTCGACCCCCTGCCTGGCGCCGGTCATTGCGATGATCGAGCTGAGTCCCTCCTCGATGAACCATGCCCGCTCGATCGGCTCGTCCGGTGCCACCAGCACACAGCCCCGACGCAGTTCCGACCATGTCAGATAGGGCCCGAGCAGGGCCTGATCGGTATCCGACAGGGCGCGAAGGAGCCGATTGTTGTAAGGCATCTGGCGCCGTCGCGGCATCGTCTTCCACTTCTGACGACCGGCCCGTCCGGTGTCTTGGGGTTGCTAACCCACTGGCGGTAGATGCTGATCATTCCCCCGGCGAGGGGGGCAGGGCGGCTTGGTATGATAGCCTACAAAGTTTGACCCTAGCCTGGGTTAAACAGGTCGGGCGGCAAGGCGTCGCGAAACGGCAGGACCAGCAACACCTGGCCCGCCTCGTCGGTGATCCGGAATGCCCTGCCGAGGGGGGCGGTGCCCCCCAGAATGGCGTTCGCCACGAGCTGGCGGGCCGCCTCGATCGCCTGTTGCCTGACCTCCGCCAGGTCTGCCGCCTCGGTGCCGTCGGGGTCCTCGAGGATATCGCCATCGATTTCCTGATGCAGGAAGAACCGGCTCAACCCAGCGGACCGATAAGCCGGCGATATTCCGCTTCGGGTGCACCGTAGGTGCCGTCCGCAAAGTCGATCAGGGCATCCCGGTCGAGGATCGTGATGTTGCCGCGCCTGGCGCGGATGAAGCCGAACCCCTCGATGACGTGCAGGGCCGTCGTGACGCTGGGCCGCTGCACCGCGAGCATGACCGACATGAATTCATGGGTCAGCGCGATGTCGTCGCCGGTCACCCGGTCGTGACACATCAGCAGCCAGCGGGCGAGCCGGGCCTCGATCGGCTGGGTGACGTTCGACAGCGAGGTGAAGCTGGTCTGGGTGATGAACACATGCACGTAGCGCAGCAGCATCTCGCGCAACGATGGCAACCCATCACAGGCGCCGCGCAGCGCACCGAGTGGAATACGGTAACCCTCGCCCTCGACCTGGACCATCGTCGTCTGCGGGCACTGATCGCTCCCCAGCAGGCCGCTGGCACCGGCAAAGCCGTCGCGCCCGAACAGGCCGGCCTCCACCCGCCGACCGTCCGTCGTGCTGACGACGATCGATCCAATGCCGCTGTTGAAGAAATACGCCTCGGCGAATCGCTTGCCAGGCTCGATCAACACCATGCCCTTGGGCAGGTCGACCGGTTCCAGATGGGGCGCGACGGCCGCGTAATCGGCGGCGTCGAGCGCCGAGAGCAGGCAGTTCCGCACGAAGGATTGCGTCGGCGGCACCATGGGCCCTCGCGGTCTGTGAGGGCGAAAGCGGCAAGCTTTCCGTCATCCGCGCCCCGGTCGTCCGCGGATGATGGCTCCTCATACCCAGAACGACCATCGGTGTCAGTAAGCCGTACCGGGTTGGTCAGCTACCATACCAAACCGACCTAAACCCTTGGCTTAACTGGAAACCTATGTTTCTTTTTGGGACACCAAGCAGGAGAAGCAAGGTGCCCGATGGTAATTACGCCTTTCTGGTGGAGCGTTTTCTGGCCGAACAGGCCCGTGCCCAGAATGCTTCATGTCCCGAAGGCGCGGCAGCACATCGCGCGCTTGCCGATGCCTATCAATGGCGCCTGAAGACGTTGACGCCGATACTGGATATCGGGCCCGGCCGGCCCGACGGCGTCATCATGCCGGTGCCGCGATCATGACCCCTATCATGTCCACCGGCGACGGCCGTGATCCGGCCATGATCCCCAATTGCGTCCACCAGCTTTTCGTCCGGCACGGGATGCAGCGTCATCTTTCCACCGGTGCCATTCTCGCCGCAGAAGGCGAGCCGAGCGATCGGCTGCACTTCGCGAAGAGCGGCTGGACGTATCGCTATAGCGTCACCCATGAGGGTAGTAGGCAAATTCTGGGCGTCAGCCTGCCCGGTGACTTCTGTAACCTCGACGGGCTGGGGACGCCGGTGCTGAGCTACGGCGTCAGGACCCGGACGGCGGCGACGATCATCAGCATTCCCTATGCGGTCGTGCTGGCCGCGATGGAGCGGTCGCCCGAACTGACCGCCTGGTTCAGGCGCCTCATCAGCATCGAGAACGCCATTCTGGGCCGATTGACGATGAGCATCGGCCGGCAATCCGCCCGCTCCCGGCTGGCCCACTTCATCTGTGAGATGACGGTCCGGCTCGAACGGACCTGGGCGGGGGAAAAGCGGCCGCCCTTCGACATGCCGTTCACGCAGGAAGACCTGGGCGACATACTCGGTCTGACCGCGGTCCATATCAACCGCACGCTCCAGACGCTGAAGAATGACGGGGTCGTATCGATGAACAACCACAAGATACGGGTCCTGGACATGGCGCGTCTGGCGCGCATCGCGGATTTCGACGCCCTGTATCTCGGCATGTCCGGGCGGCCGGACGATACCGCGACGGCCAGCCTGTCCCTGCCGGTCGGCAGGCCGGTCATGCATCACGGCATGATCGCCGGCTGAGCCGGGATGATGACCAACCATATCGACCATGCCACCGCATCGCGTGACGAGATGCTGCTGCGCGAAACGCATCATCGCTGTGTCAACGATCTGCAGCTGATCGTCGGCTTGCTGTCCCTGCAGAGCCGACGGGCCAAAAGCCACGAGGCGCGGCAGGCACTGGAGGAGGCGACCGCACGCGTGGCGGTGCTGGCGCAGGCGCGGGCCGGCCTGAGCCGGCAGTCGTCCAGCCTGCCGACCGCGCTGCGGCACGTGTGCGAGGCGCTGCTGAGCCAGGCGGAACCGCGTTCCATCCTCATCACGCTGACGACCGAGGACGAGGCCGATGGCCTAACCGCGGATCAGGTCGCCACGCTCGCCCTGGTCGTCAACGAACTGGCCACCAATGCGATCAAGCACGCTTTCGAAGAGGGTAAGGCCGGGCACGTCAGCATCGTCGTGCAACGGAACGACAGCGGGGGCATCATCATCGTCGTCGATGACGACGGCCTGCCCATACCGGAGGCAACCGACGCGAAGGGCGGCGGGATCGGGCTTGGCCTCGTCAGGCGGCTGGTCGCCTCGATTGACGGACTGCTGATCGTGCCGACCGGTCGCTCGAAGGCCTTCGAGATCAGGGTGCCGCTTCTGATGGTTTAATCCTTACCACTTTATCGCAAATATCCTGACTTCAGGGCATCACGTATGTCGCGGTTTTTGCGACAACACGCTGTGCTCGAAGGGCGCGGGCATTCCCATGCTGTCGCCTGCGACCTACATCGCTAAGAGGCGTTAGGAAGAACAGGCATGGCCGCTCGGCTTTTTGAAACGGCAAAATGGTACGACGCAGGCGGTCACCAAGGCGAGAGTTACAGCTCGTACGTGCCTGAGTGTCACGGCGGTCCTGTCGCTATGAGCTATCATGGCCGGCGTAAGCAGCACTGGGCCGTCTTTCCATCTTATCAAGAGGGGGAAAATGCAGCTGCTCCAGCCGCTTGTTGGCATATTGGAGGGTTTACCGGGGTTTGCTTGCACCCTCTAAAGATTGCACCTTTAGATGTACGTCGATTTGAATGGGCTCTTGACTGGTTATTTGGTGATGACGCTGCCGAGGAGAAGCCGAAGCGTCGCCGCCATTACAGGGCGCGAGCGGCGATGCAGGACTCCCTTCGGGAGATCGCTGAAGACCCTGATGAGTTGTTCGACATGGAATGGTGGGAGCTTGAGGCTGCACTATACGAAGCACTGAATGGCATGGGGTACAGGGTTTACAAAACCCCTTCTACGAAAGACGGTGGCTTCGATTTAGATGTTGAAATCGAGGGTCGTCGCTACCTCATAGAGGTTAAGCACTGGAGGTCCGCCAAGCGTGTCGGACCAAAGGTAATTGAAAAGCTTGGTGCTGTAGTCCTTCGAGAGAAGGCGGAAAATGGTATAGTATTGTCGACATCGGGCTTTTCGGAGAACGTCATGTCGGCTCGAATCGTAGCAGCACGAGCTCCCGTTGTTTTGGGTGATAGCTCTAAGATAATTTCCTTCTGCCGCTTATTTGTCCAAAGCGAGGGAGGTATATGGCAGCGCGACTCTAATCTAAAAGAGGTACTGTTCGCAGATACATATTGAAATGGTAGGCACTGCTGCACGCATCCGATGCGTTGCGAAAGGTCTGACTTCCGGACGTTGCGTATGTCCGGCGTTTTGCGACAAGAACTAGCCTCACCCTGCGAGGTAGGCGGCGAGTTCCTCTGGCGCTCCTTGAGGGAAGGATTGCCGTAAAAGCTCCAGGAAGGCGGACACCCTGGCGCTGAGCAGCCGGCGGGACGGGTAGAGCGCCCATAGGCTGATGTCCGATCCTACCACATCGCCCCAGAACGTCATTCGCCCGCTGGCGATGTCGCCGAGCGCCAGCGAAAGTGGTAGACGGGCCGCCCCGGCGCCCGCCCGGACGGCGTCGCGGATCATGACCAGGGAGGACAACCGCAGCACGGGCTGAACCTCAATCACCATCGGTCCCTCCGGCCCGACAGCCGTCCAGCTTTGTGCGGGGTCGGCGCCGCGTACCACCGCCGGCACGATCGTCCCCACAGGGCGCAGCATGTCGGGGCCGCCCACCACCACCAGCCGGTCGTGGAGGAAGGGGCGGCCCACAAGCGCCTCATCAGGCGCAGGGTTCACGCGGATCACCAGATCGTAGCCCTCTTCGATCATGTCGACTGCCCGATCGTCGGTCGTCACCTCCAGCCGAACCTCGGGATGGGCCCTCGCAAATTCAGCCCCGAGCCGTCCCATTGCTGTCTGTGAGAAGAGCAGCGGCGCGCTGATTCGAAGCCGACCCCGCACCTGACTGCTGCCTGAGGCGATGGCAGTCGCGGTTTCCTCCAGTTCGGTCAGCAGCGCCCCAGCGCGCTCGAACAGCGCCCATCCTTCCTCGGTCAGCTTGAGGTCGCGTCGGCCACGTTCGAAGAGCCGCAGGTCCAGCGCCGCTTCCAGCTCGCCCACCCGCCGGGACAAGGTTGCCTTAGGCCGGCGCGTGGCGCGCGATGCCGCTCCGAAGCCGCCATGACGGGCGACAAGCGTGAAGTCCGCAAGGGCGAGCAGGTCCATATCGTTCCACCAGCGAGACACCGCGTCCAAATTGTGCGGCTATTTGATCGATCCCGGATCGACCATCTTCGCTTCATCAGCAAGACCCAAGCGAAGGAACGAACGCCATGACCATTCTCGTAATTGGAGCCACCGGCCGCGTCGGCCGCCACGTCGTCGACCAGCTTGTGCGGCGCGAAGCACCGGTGCGCGTGCTCACCCGCGATCCCTCCAAGGCTGACTTTCCTGGGAACGTCGAGGTGGTGCAGGGCGACCTGCTCGACATCGACGGGCTGCGCGCCGCCTTCTCGGGCGTCAGCACGCTGTTCCTGCTCAATGCGGTGACGGGCGACGAATTCACCCAAGCGATCATCTCGCTGAACGTCGCCCGTGAAGCCGGCGTCGAGCGGGTCGTCTACCTGTCGGTGTTCCAGGCCGACCTCGCCGTGAACGTCCCTCATTTTGCGGTGAAGTATGGCGCCGAGCGCATGCTGGAAGCGATGGGCTTTGGCGCCACCATCCTACGGCCGACCTACTTCATCGATAACGAGGTGATGGTGAAGGACGTGATCCTCCAGCACGGCGTCTATCCCATGCCGATCGGCGGCAAGGGGCTTGCCATGGTCGACGCGCGCGACATCGCCGAGGTTGCCGCGATCGAACTGGTCCGCCGCCACGACGCGCCGGGCAAGCTGCCGATCGAGACGATCAATCTGGTTGGCCCCGACACGCTGACCGGCACGGACGTGGCGGCGATCTGGTCCGACGTGCTCGACCGTCCGGTCGTCTATGGCGGAGACGACCCTAGCGGGTTCGAGACCAACATGGCGACGTTCATGCCGCGTTGGACGGCGTATGAGATGCGACTGATGGCCGAGCGCTACGTCAGCGACGGCATGATCCCCGAAGACGGCGACCGCGAACGCCTTGTCGACATCCTGGGCCGCCCGCTGCACGGCTACAACGAAACTGCCCGCACGCTTGCCGCGGCCTGAACGCCGCCTAGACATTCACCCATAAAGCAGGCGCCGGCGGACATTCCGTCGGCGCCTATGTTGTCGCGCAAGTCCTAAGTTTCGCGACACCCGCCGGGTCAACGCGTTTCCGCGCTTCCCGGCGTCGCACAAGTTGGTTGCTAAAGTCGGCGGTTACGATGCACATTTGCGACATGCTCAATCATCCACCTCGAGCGGGGTGCCGACTGGATCGGCCCCACCTCCGTCAGCATGCTCGCCGATAGCCGATCCCTCCACGCGTACCGGTGATGGCGGATGTTCCTGACCAGCGGAACAAACCTGTGGTGCCTTGCAACTGCGACGATTTATCTGTACATACATTATCGTCAATACAGGAGCTGACGTGGCGTTCGAGTGGGATGACCGAAAGGCTGCATCCAATCTGGCCAAGCACGGCGTGTCATTCGAGCTGGCCAGGGAGGTGTGGAACGACCCCCTTCACGTCATCATCCCCGATCGCATCGAGGGCGCCGAACAACGATGGCATGCGCTTGGCCTGGTTGGACCGGTTGTCGTGCTGGTCGTGGTGCATGGCTACCCCGATGCCGGTGACGAGGACCGAATACGCATCATCAGCGCCCGCAAGGCGACAAAGCAGGAAAGGCATCGTTATGAGCAAGAAGGCGCTTAGTCCCGAATTGCAGAACCAGCTCGACAAACTCGCCGCCTTGCCGGACGACCAGATCGACATCGCCGATATCCCGGAAGCTTCCGCCGAGGCCTGGCTGCAGGCCCGCCAGCCCGGCCTGTATCGACCGGTCAAGAAGCCGGTCACGCTTCGCCTCGATGCCGACGTGGTCGCCTGGTTCAAGGAGCATGCCCAGGACCGAGGATATCAGACCGAGATCAATCGCGTGCTGCGTCGGTATGTGCTGGATGCGCAGGCCTGACGCACGGTTTCGACACCCTCTATCCCGCACTCAACCAATACGTAGACAACCGCGTCGAAACCGTCCGGTCGTAACATCATAAGTAAGGAAATTATGGCCGCCTTCCCATATTCCCATGCCTCGCCTCTCGCCAAATCTAATGATTTTATTACTTAACCACTACTTTTATGTAATTTTGATGTGATATTACTCGATGAAATTCGCGATTTCTACACTTAATACCGGTAACGATCTCACCGTTGTTGTACCGCTCAATTTCAATGTCAGTAACTTTATTTATTATTATTTATAATAAATATTTGCCAATGCGCAATAGAGAGAATATATAGCGCTATATTTAATAGTAATTCTTTTTTGATAGTACTTTTTAGAAATACTTAGGTATACTAACACGGCATATTTAACGGTATTGACATACCATTCTTCGAAGGCGGGATATGCAATTTTACCGACGTCTTGCGAGGTCTGTTTACCAGTGCTCTATCTCTGTAATCGGCGCGGCCAGCCGCTCGATCATATCCTCCTGCTGTGCCTTCAGCAAATCCTTGTCAGCGTCACTTAAACCAAAGCGCGTACGAACGGCATCTGCAAGGTGGGTCAGATACTCACGCCAGCCGCAATCTTTTCCACCACCCCCGTGAGCAATCACTAATTTACTTGATTGGTGTAAAATTTGCAATTAATGTTGAGAGATTACTCATCTCATATCTATTTTTAAATAATCTTGCGTTTTAGAGATGCTCAATGCACCGAGCAATTTGGTTTACACTAACCATTTCTATTTAAGGAAAATAAATATGTCGGATACGCACTCCGATACCTTAATTGTAACATATGAAGATAGGACAAGCGCAGTTCAGGGCGTAGAGGTATTGGCCCGTTCATTGCTAGTTCATTCACCACAAATGAAAATTAAGGTATATTCACCCCTAGAATCTCTTAGGGATTTAGCAGTTACTTTACCGAATTTAGAGTTTATATATACCGATAAACTTATTGGGAGAGGATGGAACGTTAAGCCTACAGTACTTATGTGGGCCTTAGAAGATAATGTAAAATCAGTAATATGGTTAGATACTGATATTGTTATATCGGGTGATATCGGAAATTTGTGCAAAAAAGTAAAAATCGGGTCTATTGCAGTTGGCCAAGAGTTTTCATCAAAATCACATATTGGTGGAAAGATTAGAGCTGAAGGTTGGAACCTAAAGATTGGTAGGCTAATTCCATATCATGTGAATTCTGGTTCGGTACAAGTCGATATATCTCATAAAGGCTTGATAGCGCATTGGAATAGATTGTTAGATAGCGCTGAATATCAATCATATCAGCACACTCCTGGTCCGAGACCTCCGGCTTTTACAGGAGATCAAGACGCTCTTTGGGCTCTACTGGTTTCGGAAGATTTTTCTACGGTTCCAGTTCACTACTTCAAAGTGGGCTCAGATATGCTCATTCACTGCGGGGCACGTGGGTTTCAAATAAAAGACAGAATGAGGAATATTATTTATTCTCGACCTACCTTTGTACATATGCTTGGAAAGTACAAACCTTGGTCTTTTAACACTATTCCAAGTAAGTCTACCGATCCTAATGCCTATAGGCATGCCGTATGTTTTGAATTATCACCTTTTCACAAAGCATGCGAAGTCATATCACAATCAATGAATCATCCCGATTGGATGTTAAGGAGAACTAAAACTGCAAAATTCTGGAATGCTTTTTTTATAGGCAATGTCGCGCTGAGAGGATTGCCCATGGCTCTGATAAGCGCACTAGCATCGTTTAAGAAATTGTTTTAATATTTGGTATCGATGCGTCTCCGACTGATATAATCTTATTATAAAAATTTTCTGTTTGTTTCATAATATTTAAAATAAGTGTTTATTTGGGAAACTCGATGGTTCATCATCAGCGCAAACCTAGAGGGACGCATTATAGAACAAATTCTACACGACAGCGCCCGACTAACAGAGGCGTACTGTTCACGGAGATGACGCGTGAGCAGTTATTGGCACGCCGTGTCGCCGCAGTAGTGCTCGGAGATAACCGGCCCGATGTCTGGGTGTCCGACCGCTATGCCGGCCAGCAGAATCTGGCCAGAGCGCATCAAGTCTGCCTCGCCCATGTTCTGCCTGACGTTCAATATGCCATCGACTGCGGCGAGACGATCTTTGCGCCGAAGGTTCGCGATCATCTGCGCTGGTCGATCGGGGTCGGTTGGCGACATCGGCCGAAGGACACCACGCTGGCCAGCTATGCCGCCAAGGCCGATCTAAAACTGTCCCGGCTGATGCGCACGCCCGTTGCCTATCCAAGGGGCAAGGCACTGCTGAAGCAGATCAAGGCGTAGCGGACGAAGTGAACCGCCCCGGGTTTGTCGGAGGCTCCAACTACTGAGAAGGTGGAGCCTGTATGAGCAAGACGACGAACAAGTTTGCGTCTGAGGTCCGCGAGCGTGCGGTGCGGATGGTGCTCGACCACGAGCGCGATCACCCGTCGCGGTGGGCAGCGGTGGTGTCGATCGCGGAGAAGATCGGCTGCGTGCCGCAGACGCTCCACGAGTGGCTGAAGAAGGCCGAGGTCGACAGCGGCAAGCGCGCCGGCGTGCCAACCGAGGTGGCCGACAAGATGAAGGCGCTGGAGCGCGAAGTCCGCGAGCTGCGGCAGGCCAACGAAATCCTGCGCAAGCCTGTCCTGAGCCCGTCGAAGGGGCGTCCGCGTATTTTGCTCAGGCGGAGCTCGACCCCCTCCGCCTGCCTTCCAACGATGCTTTGCATCGCCGGAACCTTGTAGGCAGGCTCCGCCCGTTCCGGCGATGATCGCCTTTATCGACGATCATCGCGCAACCTATGGGGTCGAGCCGATCTGCCGCGTCCTGCCGATCGCCCCATCGACGTACTTCGAGCGTGTCGCGCAGCGACGGGATCTGATGCGCCTGTCGGCGCGGGCGCAGCGGGATCAGGCTCTCAAGCCCGAGGTCGCCCGCGTCTTTGCCGAGAACTTCGGGGTGTATGGCGTGCGCAAGGTCTGGCGCCAGATGATGCGGGAGGGTTGCCGCGCACGCCAGTGGGCAGCAGAGGCTCGATACGAGCCCACTGCGCATCGGAAAACCAAAAGAAATTCGCCATCTCACCGCCTCCTCACCGAGGCAGTGAATCACGATTTGGTCAGCTTGGAAATCCCGCTATTGGGTCCGGACCCTAAACACCTAGGGCAATGCGCCCATCTATCCCGCTCGATTCTCCTGCGGAATCCCCAGCGTCAGTTTTGCAACAAAGCCTCGCTGTAGCGAAATGCTGCAATGCAGCGACGGTTGTGCTATTGTGCATACATACATGCAATATGATTGCCATTCCACTTGCCCATATTAGTAAATTGCTAATTTTTATGTATCCGTCGTTAATTACAACAATTAATCCGTAATGCAACAATATGTTGTAAAAACGGACATGTACCAAGTCAAAAATCTTGGTGATAGAAATTTATATGTTTTTTGAATGTTTCTTAGGGAAGCAATTTTCAATGGAAAATACGTCGATAAACATTATCTCAAGTCTAATCCAGTCATCTGGAGGATTAAAGATTGGGGCATCAGTTACTGCGTTGTTCGGGATCGGAGCCGCAGTAGGATTGAGTACTGCCGCACCAAAGGCAAATACGCCCATCGTTGTCGTAAATTCACCGCTGGTTAAGGCGCCTAAGCCACCGATTGGCAACGGCGCCACTTATTGGATCGATTGCGCCAAGGAGGGAGAGACATGCACCCTGCCGATCGTGGGAACGACACGCGTGCGGTACGGAGGTGATGGTAAATACGCGTATCAGGAGGTGGCTAACACGGCTATGTGTTCGA
>Ga0265797_10002752_pt1 | contig 29083 bp, 28 predicted proteins | sample P2T30metagenome_FD_192433 | JGI IMG/M metagenome (GOLD analysis project Ga0265797, IMG submission 192433) | Plant litter microbial communities from East Loma Ridge, Irvine, California - P2 T30 | ecosystem: Environmental > Terrestrial > Plant litter > Unclassified | place: USA: California...
ACCTGGCCCGGCTGCACCATGGCGGCGGCGGCGCGGCCGATGGCAGCCTTGTCGTCCGGTGCGATGTGCTGGCGCGCCGCGAAATCGGCGAGGGCCGCACTGGCCGGCAGGGCGCCGCCATGAACCCGCTGCAGCAGACCCTCCTTGGCCAGTTCGCGCAGGTCGCGTCGGATCGTGTCTTCCGACACCTTCAACTCGCTGCTGATGCGGGTGGCGACGATCTGGCCGTCGCGCCGCAGGACTTCCATCAAATATTGTTTGCGCTGGCTCGTCAGCATGTTCGCTCGTCCAAAAGGTGCTTGACCTTGCATGATATTGCACGATAGTTTACACGAAACTCACAAGGGGAGGTGGAACGTGCAAGATCAGGTAACTATCCGGAATGTGCAAGTGCTGTCCGACGACTGGGGCATGCTGAAAAAGACCACCTTCGCGCTGCGCCGCGGCGACGGTCCCTGGGTCGAGCAGACCCGCGAAACCTATGACCGCGGCAATGGCGCGACGCTATTGCTGTACAACCTGGTGCGCCGGACCGTGGTGCTGACGCGCCAGTTTCGCCTGCCGGCCTATGTGAATGGCCACGACGGCTTCCTGGTCGAGGCGGCGGCCGGCCTGCTCGACGGTGCCCAGCCTGAAGAACGCATCCGCGCCGAGGTCGAGGAAGAAACCGGCTACCGGGTCAAGGGCGTGCGCCGCCTGTGGGACGCCTTCATGAGCCCGGGCAGCGTGACCGAGCGCCTGCATTTCTTCGTGGCGGAAGTCGAGGCGCGCGACCGCGTGGGCGCCGGCGGCGGCCTGGTGGAAGAGGGTGAAGACCTGGAAGTGCTGGAGCTGGACATCGACGCCGCGCTGGCAATGATCGGCAGCGGCATCGTCGACGGCAAGACCATCATGCTGCTGCAGTATGCGCGCCAGCACCTGTTCGCGCCGCCCGGCCTGATGATCCTGATCGCCGGCCCCTACCGCTCGGGCACCGCCGACGATCCGACCCGCATCGCGCGCAACGTCGCCGCGATGGAAGCCTATGTCGAGCCGCTGTACCGGGCCGGCCACCTGCCGCTGCTGGGCGAATGGCTGGCGCTGCCGACCGCGGGCCTGGCCGGCTCGCGCCGGGCCGGCGACGCCGCCTTCGACGACGTGTTCCATCCGCATGCGCAGCGCCTGCTGGCGCGCTGCGATGCGGTGCTGCGCATTCCCGGCGTGTCGAGCGGGGCGGAATTGATGGTCGCGACAGCGCGCCGGCTGGGCAAGCCGGTCTATTACACGCTGGCCGATATTCCGGCTGCGTGAGCAGCTGATTGAGTGTCCAACTGAGCGTGCAACTGAGCGCCTGCCCGCGATCAGGCAACAAGCGAATTTCGCTTGCATTGCCCGATCTGGTTCAGCATAATCTAAATGAGAATCATTCTCATAAGTGGATGGTGTTCAACCGAGGAGGCGTAATGGATCGAGATTTGCCGGACGAACTGAACCTGCCGGGCACGGCCCCGGGTTCGCTGTATGCGCAGCACGCGGTGCTGGTGGCGGCGCTGCTGCACCTGATGTCGCACTACACGATCAACAGCGCGATCAACAGCGCCCGCAACCGCGACCAGCCCTGTGTCAAGCTGGCGTCGGTGATCGAACGCCACTTGACCGCGCTGGCGCGCCTGCCGGACGCCGATCCGGTGCTGCGCGCCACCTGCGAACAGTTGAGCGCCCACTGGGCCGCCCTGGTCGACAGCGCGCTGCCGCCACCGGTGCCGCTCAAGCGGCCGCTGCTGGAACGCCTGCTGCGCCCGGCGGCGCGCAAGGTGGAACCTATGCCAGCGGTGGCCTGATCAAGAACTCAGGCGATCTGCTCGACCCGGCACTTCTGGCACAGCGGATAGGTCGCCAGGAATTCGGCAATGCTGTCACGCATTTCCTGGAACGAGTTACCGTACAAATATAAAGCGGTTTCTTTCGGGCCCTGCCAGTGGCTGTAGATTTCGCCGCGGTCGCCGATCAGGCGCTGGACTTCGGTGTACACGACGTTGGAATCGCATGCCTTGTAGACCTCGTCCGGCAGGTCGGTCCCGTTCAGGTAAAGGGCCAGGCCTTCGGTGTTTCCGAAAGGCAGCTCCTGTTCACCCGCCTTGAGCTTCGAGCCGCGCGGGGCACCCAGCCCCTCGAGCAGGTTGATGATCGCCTGCACGCTGCGCTCGTCGAGTGCCGCGACGTCGATCTCGATGTCGCAGTAGTCGACTTCGCCGCTTTCGCTCAGCTGGGTGCCGCCGCCGCTGACGCTGCCGAGGCCCAGTTCCTGCAGCGCTTCGTCGAGCGGATCTTCGAACAGCTCGCCGCGGTGCATGGGCTGCAGGCGCGCATTCAGTTGCGCGGTCAGGTATGCAGATGCCGATTCGACCGCGTTTGCTTCGGCATCGGGCGGTGTATTTTTTTTGAATATATTCCCGAACATGGCGCCTCCCTCTTGGATGTGCCGGCGATGTTAACCCATCCTTAACCCGGCCGGCGCGCGTTGCGGAAACGTCGGATCGCGGCATCCACCATGCATTCCGCGCTGCCCTGGCGCGCATACTGGCCACGCAGCCAGGACGCATCGCTGCCGTCCGCCAGCGCCGCCGCCAGGTGTGCCAGCGCTGCGCGGCTGTCGAGCGCCTCGGCCTGGGGCGCGATCAGCGCGAGAGTGGCGCCGATGTCCTCGCGCAGCGGGATCTGTGCATAGGTTTTCGGATGCGTGATCACGCCGTCGAGGCCGAAGCGGCTGGCCTGGAAGCGGTTGTAGTTGTAGACCAGGTAGTCGTCCTCGAGCGGGGCATCATCGGACCGTCGGTCTGCGCTGGCGCCGGCATCGCGTTGCTGCAGCAGGTGGCGGCACAGCGCCTGCAGGTAGGCCGCCAGCGCCGCCGCCCGTTCCACGGTGAGCGGCGTATCGCACACGCGCAGCTCGATCGTGCCGTATTCCGGTTTCGGCCGCAGGTCCCAGTAAAAATCCTTCATGCTCTTGATGATGCCGGTGCGTTCCATCTTGGCGAAATAGATGCCGGCGAAGTCCTGCCAGTTCAGGACGAAGGGCGCGCGGCCGCTCAGCGGAAAGGCCATCACCGCATTCAGGCGCGCCGAATCGAAGCCGGAATCGACCCCCTGCACGAAGGGCGAGGAGCTGGACAGCGCGACGAAATGCGGGATGTAGCGGCCCAGCGCGTGCAGCAGGTAGAGTGCGTCGTCGCCGTTGGCGCAGCCGATGTGCACGTGCTGGCCGAACACCGTGAACTGCTTGGCCAGGTAGCCGTACAGCGCCGACAGTTGCTGGTAGCGCGGCTTGGACGAGATGCGCTGCTCGGCCCATTGCTGGAACGGGTGGGTGCCGCCGCCGGCGATGCCGATGTTCAGCACGTCGCTGGCGGCGACCAGGGTGTCGCGGATGGCTTGCAATTCGGCCAGCAGCGCCGGGTAGCGCGCGTGGACGCTGGAGTTAATCTCGATCATGCTCTCGGTGATCTCGGGCACGACGTTGCCAGGGAAGGGTTTTCGCTTCAACAGGTGCAGCAGGTCGACGCTGGCCGGGGTCAGGTCGAAGTCGGACAGGCTGACCAGCTGCAGTTCCAGCTCGACGCCGAAGCTCAGCGGCGTGGACGAGGTAAAGGCTTCAAGCGGCATGCGGGGTCTCCGGGGCCTCGGGTGCCTCATGCGCCCAGACCAGGGCGCGCTGCAGGATCAGGGGACCGAACACTTCGAGCAGCATGGTCACCGCGGCCACCGCGCGCAAGTCCTCGGCCACCTGCACGCCGGCGTGGCGCGCATGCTCGATCATCAGGATCACGAACACCGACAGCGGCGCCAGCGCGAGGCCGGTCAGCGCGCCCTTGCGCCACGAGATGCCGGACAGGTGGGCAAAGGCCATCACCCCGACGGTCTTGGTCAGCAGGCGCGCCAGCACCAGTGCCAGCGCCAGCGCGCCGCCGGCCCAGACCTTTTGCCAGTCGAGGGTGGAAGCGGCGAACACGAACAGCACCACCGCCAGCAGTTCGCCCAGCGCCCCGAAATTGCGCTGGGCCTGGCTGAAGGCGACGCGGCGGTGGCGCGCGCTCAGGCCGAAAGCCAGCGCCGCCACCACCGGCGACAGGCCGAGCGCATAGGCGATCGCCACCAGCAGGATCACCGCCAGCGCGAAGGCCACCGTCGCATCCTGCACCGGTTTGCCGAGCAGGTGCAGCACGCCCGGGACCACGATGCCGAACACCGCGCCCGTAAAGCTGGAGACGCCCAGCAGCACCAGGCTGTTCCACAGCGCGTCGCCGATGTCGGCCGAGGTGCGGAAGATCCACAGGCCGATGGTGGCGTTGAAGGCGAACACGGCCAGCACGCAGTTCAGCGCGCACAGGTGCAGCGCCCGGTCGGTCACCTGGCCGGAACTGCGCTGTTCGTTGATCACGCGGACCACGGTGGCGGGCGAAGTCGCCATCGACAGCGAGGCCAGCATCAGCGCATGGATCGTCGGCGTGCCGAAGGCGGCGGCGATCAGCCAGACGGCGACGAAGGTCAGCCCGGCTTCGACCAGGCCGGCCACGCCGATCCAGGGGTTGGTGCGCAGCCAGCGCAGATTGATGCGGTAACCGAGTTCGAACAGGATCAGGCCGAAGGCGAGGTCGGCCAGCAGCAGCACGGTGCCGGGCAGGGTGCTGCTCATGGTGCCCACCGTGGGCGGCGGCAGCACGCCGAGCTGGGGCGCGGCCAGCAGGAAGCCGGCCAGTCCGTAAAAGCTGATGCGCGGCAGGCCGGTCCAGCGCTGCCCGAATTCGCCGGCCAGCCAGGCGAGGGTGATCGCGACGGGCCAGGCGAGCGGGGTGAGGATGGCCAGCAGGTCAGGCATGAAGGTTCCTGTATGTACACCGATTCTACAAGACGGTCTGGCGCGCACGATAGAATGCTGGCCATATCAAACACCCCGCGACCACCCTGACGCGAACCCTTGCCATGACCCGACCCGCATCTTCCGATCTCCTCCCGCCACCTAAGCCACCCGCAGCGCCACGCCCGCCGATCCGCCTGAGCGCGCAGGTACTGACCTGCCTGGTGTTCTGCCTGATCGCGGCGGCCATCATCTGGTTTACCCAGGATGCGCCGCTCGATCTGTTCACGCGCCCGGCGGCGCCGATGTGGCAGCTGGTGATCGGCCAGGGCCTGGCGCTGCTGGCCGCCGCCGTGTCGTATGGGCTGTACCGGCTGGGCACATCGTCCGAGTCCACGGCCAGGACCATCGCCACCTATGCACGGCTCGACCTGGCCGGTTTTAATCCTTTGTGGATGGCGCTGGCCGCCGCCATCGGCGAAGAGATGCTGTTCCGCGCGGCGCTGCAGCCGCTGCTGGGCGTGTGGATCGTGTCGCTGCTGTTCCTGGTGACGCATGTGCCGGTGTACCGTTTCCGCAAGCTGGACCGGGCGACGCTGGTGCAGGCGGCAGGGGTGTTCGGCAGCAGCGTGGTGCTGGGTTTTACCTTTCAATATGTCGGCTTCATTGCGGCGGTGCTGGTGCACCTGTGGATCGATATCGTCGGGCTGCTGGTGGTGCGCGCCGCGATCCGCGTGCGCACCATGTGATCATTTGCTCAACAACCGCATGGCCCGTTCCAGGCCATCGATCGTCACCGGGAACATGCGGTTGCCCATGATTTTCCGGATGATGTCGATCGACTGCCGGTACGGCCACAAATTTTCCGGCTCGGGATTCAGCCACGCGAACTTGGGAAAGGCGTTGACGAAACGCGCCAGCCACTCGGCGCCGGCCTCCTCGTTGTTGTACTCGACCGAGCCGCCCGGCGCCAGGATTTCGTAGGGGCTCATGGTGGCGTCGCCCACGAAGATCAGGCGCGTGTCCGGCGGGTAGGTGCGCAGCACGTCCCAGGTCGGGAAGCGTTCCGCGTGGCGCCGGCGGTTGTGCTTCCACAGGTGGTCGTACACGCAGTTGTGGAAGTAGAAGAACTCCATGTGCTTGAACTCGGACTGGGCCGCCGAGAACAGTTCTTCGGTGCGCTCGATGTGGTCGTCCATGGTGCCGCCGACGTCCAGCAGCATCAGCACCTTGATGCGGTTGCGGCGCTCGGGCTGCATCTTGATGTCGAGCCAGCCGGCGTTGTTGGCGGTGGAGCGGATGGTGTCGTCCAGCGCCAGTTCATCAAGCGCGCCCTGGCGCGCGAAACGGCGCAGGCGGCGCAATGCCACCTTGATGTTGCGCGTGCCCAGTTCGCGTTCGGCATCGTAGTCGCGGTAGGAACGCTGTTCCCACACCTTCACCGCACTGCGCTTGCCCCCTTGTCCCCCGATGCGGATGCCTTCCGGATTGGTGCCGCCGTTGCCGAAGGGCGAGGTGCCGCCGGTGCCGATCCATTTATTCCCGCCTTCGTGGCGCTCTTTTTGTTCCTTCAGCAGTTCCTGCAGGCGCGCCATCAACTTGTCGTAGCCGAGCTTCTGCAGTTCGGCCTTTTGTTCCGGCGTCAGCTCGCGTTCCAGGCGCTTGATCAGCCAGTCCAAAGGGATGTCGGCTTTGGTGTCGAACACCGTCTCGATGCCCTTGAAGTAGGCGCCGAAAGCCTTGTCGAACTTGTCGAAATGGGCTTCGTCCTTCACCAGCGTCAGGCGCGCGAGATAATAAAACTCGTCGAGCGAGGGTGCGATCACGTTCCGGTCCAGCGCTTCGAGCAGCGTCAGGAATTCCTTGATCGAGACCGGCACCTTGGCGTCGCGCAGGGTGAAGAAGAAGTCGATCAGCATGTCAGCGTCTTTCGCTGTAGTTGTCCGGGCGATGCTGCTCGAGCAGATAGTTCAGGTGCGTTTTGACCTCCGGCCATTCGCCGCGCAGGATGCTGTACATGACGGTGTCGCGCACGGTGCCGTCGCGGCGCAGGCCGTGGTGGCGGATCACGCCATCCTTCTTTGCGCCCAGGCGTTCGATCGCCGCCTGCGACGCGTAGTTGAAATTATCGGTGCGCAGTCCGACCACGGCGCAGCCCAGCGTCTCGAAGGCATGCGTCAGCAGCAGCAGTTTGCAGCTGGTATTCACGTGGCTGCGCTGGCGGCTCTTGGCGTACCAGGTGTAGCCGATTTCGACGCGGTCGATGGCCGGCAGGATGTCGTGGTAGCTGGTGGAGCCGATGACGGTATCGCTGCCGGCGTCGACCACGGCAAAGGCCAGGCGGTCCGGCATGCCGAGCGCGGCGCGGATGTAGTCTTCGGTGGTGTGCGGTTCCGGCACCGAGGTGATGCGCAGCTTCCACAGTTCGCCGTCAAGGGCCGCGGCGCGCAGGCCGTCCACGTGCTGCAGGCCGAGCGGCTCCAGGCGGATGCCGCGGCATTCCAGCGTGACCGGGTCGACGCGGATCATCGGTTGTGCCTCGCCATCGCCACCAGGCGCTCGAACAAATGCACGTCCTGCTCGTTTTTCAGGAGGGCGCCGTGCAGCGGCGGCACCACCGTGCGCGTGTCCTGGCTGCGCAGGGCTTCAAGCGGGATGTCCTCGGCCAGCAGCAGTTTCAGCCAGTCGAGGAATTCCGAGGTCGACGGTTTTTTCTTCAGGCCCGCGACTTCGCGCAGCTCGTAAAAGCTGTTCAGCGCCGCGGCCAGCAGCTCCTGCTTCAGGTGCGGGTAGTGCACCTTCACGATGTCGGCCATCGTGTCGCGGTCGGGGAATTTGATGTAGTGGAAGAAGCAGCGGCGCAGGAAAGCGTCCGGCAATTCCTTTTCGTTGTTGGAGGTGATGATCACCAGCGGACGGTGTTTGGCCACCACCATCTCGCGCGTTTCGTAGACGAAGAATTCCATGCGATCGAGTTCGCGCAGCAGATCGTTCGGGAATTCGATGTCGGCCTTGTCGATCTCGTCGATCAGCAGCACCACCGGTTCGGGGGCCGTGAAGGCTTGCCACAGCACGCCCTTGACGATGTAGTTGTGGATGTCGCGCACGCGCTCGTCGCCCAGCTGCGAGTCGCGCAGGCGCGAGACGGCGTCGTACTCGTACAGGCCCTGCTGCGCCTTGGTGGTCGACTTGATATGCCATTGCAGCAGCGGCATGCCGAGCGCGGCTGCGACTTCCTCGGCCAGCATGGTCTTGCCGGTGCCGGGTTCGCCCTTGATCAGCAGCGGCCGGGCCAGGGTGAGGGCGGCGTTCACCGCCAGTTTCAGGTCATCGGTGGCGACGTAGTTGTCGCTGCCTTGGAAGCGTCGGGAAGCTTGCATGGGCGTGGGCGGCGCGGTGGGCGGTCATGTGGAAATGCCATCGAGTATATGCCAGAACCGCCGCCCGCTGCCGCGTGTTGCTTTGTAGACTGAGCCATGGTTCTCATATAGAATCGGCGGTCGTAGTACAAATGCTAAGTTTTTGTGCAGTGCGGTATTCGATCCACCTTACGATTGCCCAACCATGAAAAAATTGTCAGCTGTACTTGTGCTCGCCGCGATCGGTTGCGCGGCTGGCGCGGCCGGCGCCGCCGAGACCGTCGCCAACCCGAATGCGGCCCCCAAGCGGATCGAACAATGCATCGGCTGCCACGGGATCCCCGACTACAAGACCGCCTTCCCCGAGGTCTACCAGGTGCCCATGATCGGCGGCCAGTCGGCCAAATACATCGAAGCCGCGCTGCAAGCCTATAAAAAGGGCGACCGCCAGCATCCGCAGATGACGCCGACCGCCAAGGTGCTGTCGGACCAGGAAATCGCCGAGCTCGCCGCTTACTATGCGCGGCAGAACGCCGCCACGCCGAACAAATAAGCCAGGGACCGCCATGAAAAAACTTCTGCTTGCGCTGACGTGCGGCGCTGTCTGCCTGTCCGCGGCCGCCGCCGGCGACATCACCCGCGGCGCCGAACTGGCCAAGAAATACAATTGCGCGTCCTGCCACGGCGCCGACTACAAGACGCCGATCGACCCCAGCTATCCGAAGCTGGCCGGCCAGCACGCCGACTACCTGGCGCATGCGCTGCGCTCTTACAAACGCGGCAACAAGAGCATCAGCGGCCGCAACAACCCGATCATGGCCGGCATGGCGCAGCCGCTGTCGGACCAGGACATGGCCGACATCTCGCTGTATCTGCAAAGCCTGCCGGGTCCGCTGGTCGTGCGCAAGTAATCCAGCAAATAAGCGCTACACCATCGTTCAGCGGATGCGCTTGCGCACGCACTCCACGTAAGCCTCGGTATCCGGCGGCGTGTTGTGGCGCTGCGCCGACCAGATCATCTCGCCCAGGCATTCCATGATCTGGTGGTGGGCTTCATGCTCGCCGATGCGTGCAGCCAGGCCTTCGAAGGCGGCGCGGATGCCGCGCGGCTGGTCGATCGAGATCTGCTCGGTGATCGACAAATGCATCGACAAATGCAGGAAGGGGTTCGGCTGGCCGCCTTCGACCGAATAGTCGCGCGCCACGGCTTCCTCGGCGTCGCGCAGGGCGTCGTGGTATTCCGGGTGATGGTCGATCCAGTCGGCCGCGATCATGTCCATCGGGGTCAGGATCTCGCCGGCGCGGCGCTTGCGGTGCGCCTCGCAGAAAAAGCGGCGCACGTCGTTGGAAGAGGGGGTGAACATGATGGGAGCGATCAAACGGACGGGAAGGGCGCCATTGTAGCGCGCCCGCTCCCGGTCCGCTGGCCATCGCCTTGCCCTAGGGCCTGACGGCTTTCTGCGCCGCGTCCGGTCCGGCGGCGCAACGCGCGTGCAGGTCCGCGCGCAGCGGTGCAGCCTGCGCCTTGTCGCCGCGCGCCTCGTACCAGTCGGCCAGCAGGCTGGTGGCCTGGCAGCTGTCGTCGTGGCCGGACGGGGAAGCCGTGCCGGCTTCCGCCAGCACTTGCGCCGCGCTTTCCTTGCCGAGGTAGAAACGCACCACCGGCGCCGGCCAGTCGTCGTAGTCCTGGGTCTTGAAGGCGGCGGCGAGTTCGCGGGTGGCCAGCTCGGTCTCGCCGTTGGCCACCCGCGCGTTGTACAGCCACAGCGGGGCGATGCGCTCGTCGGGCATCTGGTCGAGCGCCGCGCGCAGCAGGGGGATGGCTTGCGCAGCCTTGCCTTCGGTGTAGTACTGGCGCCCCTGGATCAGCCTGGCCTGGGCATGGCCCTGCGCCACCGCCTTGTCCAGCCAGGTGCGGTACTGGCGCGTGTCCTGCTCGACCCCGCGGCCGTGCAGGTAGGCCTGGGCCAGCACGAACTGGGCATCGGCATTGCCGCCTTCGGCTTCGGCGCGTATCCACGGCTCGATGCCGGCCGCGTGGCCGAAGATGTCGCCGCCGATGTAGGCCACGTACAGCTTTTGCTGGCTCATCGCGAACAGCACGTGGTGGGCGCGCAGGAAGTCCTGGCCCAGCAACAGGTCGGGCGTGTATTCCGACTGCGAATCGATGACGCCGAGCTGCACGTTGCCGATCTTTTCCTCACCGATCTGCAGCGACTTGACCGGGACGCTCCAGCGCGGGACGCGCGTGGCGCCGACCCCGCCGGTATTGCCGAGCAGGCGCGCCTCCGGCGCCTTGACGTCGATGCCGATGCGCGTGGCCGCCTCCAGCGACAGGGCGGTGGTCGAGGCGCCGGTGTCGAGCATGGCCTCGACTTCCTTGCCGTTGATGAGCATCTTGAAATGCGGCTTCGGATTGCGTCCGCGCGTCTGCACGAACGGCACTTCGGTCGCCGGTTCTTCCCAGTAGTTGAGCGGCGTGTGCTCGCAATCCTGCCCGCGGAAGAATTTGATCTGCTTGGCGCGCAGGTCGATTTCGAAGTCGGCCTGCAGCAGGAAGGGGGCGCCGACGATCGCGTCGAAGCCCGGCGTGGAGGTCATCGACTTGATGACGGAGAGTTCCTTCCGGCCCGGGCTGCTGATCGTGCCGACCGAGAAATCCTTCAGGCGCGCCGAGTACAGGCGCGACTTGCCGCTGACGCCGCGAACCGTGCTCAGCGTTACGCGCAGCGGCAGGTCGCGCTTCAGGGTGGCGGTCATGGTCAGGTAATTCGCGTCCGAGCCGGTGTCGACCAGCATGACGGCCGGGACGCCGTCGATCACGCCGTCCACGGCCGGCTGCAGCGCGGTGCCGGCGTAGCGCAGCGGCAGTTGCGCGATTTCGGCGTAAGCGCATTTTGAGGGCGTGGCGTCCTGCGCCTGGACGGACTGCGGCAGCAGCAAGAGGGGCAGGGCGGCGGCGCCAAGCCCGCGCATGAGGTGAAGCGTCTTCATCAAGTCGATGTGTCCTTGTTCGTTGCGGCGGATGCCGGGGTGGTGCAATGGGTGCGGGCGGCGGCCTTGAGCGTGTCGGCGCGTGCCTTGTCGCCGCTGGCGTCGTGCCACGCCGCGATCCAGGTCTCGGCCTGGCAGCCGCGGCTGCGCGCGCCGGGCGCTTCTTTCGCGGCGGCGGCGCGCAGGCCGGCTTCGTCGAGTTTGCCGAGGTAAAAGTCGGCGACCGGGCGTGGCCAGTCTTCCTTGCCCTGCAGCGCCAGGCTGTCCTCGAGTTCGCGCTTGCCCAGGCCGGGTACGCCGTTGCGCACCCGCGCCAGATACAGCCACAACGGCCCGATACGGTCGGCCGGCAGCTGGTCGAGCGCGGCGCGCATGGCGCGGATGCCGTCGTCGAGCTGGCCGGCGCGCACCAGTCGGCGCCCGACCTGCAGCCCGGCATGCGGTTCGCCGCCGGCGGCCGCCTTGTCGAGCCAGGCCCTGGCCAGCGCCGGATCGCGCGCCACGCCGCGACCGTCGCGGTACATCTCTGCCAGCGCGTACTGCACGTCCGGATTGCCCTGTTCGGCCTCGCTGCGGATCCAGGGCACCAGGTCATTGGCCGGTCCGAAGGTGTCGCCGCCGAGCGCAGCGATGTAGAGCTTGCGCTGACCCACCGCGAACAGTACGCGGTGGGTGCGCAGGAAGTCGCGGCCCAGCAACAGGTCGGTGTCCATGGCGCCGCGCGCATCGATGATGCCGAGCTCCGGGTCGCGCAAGGTTTCGCTGCCGATCGCGAAGGTCTTGAAGGTGGCGCTCCAGTGCGGCGCCAGGTCCGGCCCGATGCCGGCGGCATGGCCCGTACGGCGGACACCGGGACTATCGACGTCGACACCGGCGCGCCTGGCGGCCTCGCGTGACATCACCGTGCGGGAAGCGCCGGTGTCGACGATCGCATCCAGCTTCTGGCCGTTGACCAGCACGGTGAAGTGCGGTTTCGGATGGCGGTCGGTGCCGCCCTCGAACGGCACCACCATCGTGTCTTCCTTCCACGGTGCGAGCCGCGCCTGGCCGCAGTCGCGCGCCTGCAGGAAGCGCATGCGCTTGGCGCCGAGGTCGAATTCCAGGTCCATCTGCAGCAGGAAGGGCGCACCGACGATGGCATCGAAAGCCGGCGTGGTGTTCGACTCGGCGATGATGTCCAGTTCCTGGCGGCGCGCGGCGCGTGCCGGCCCGACCGCAAACTCGCGCACTTCCGCCACGTACACCTCGGAGCTGCCGCCGACGCCGTGGACGCGGCGCTGCGTGGTGCGCAGGGTCAGCCGGTGGCGGTTGGCGCCGTTCATCGTCAGGTTGACCATGAAGGCGCCGGTATCGACCAGCATGGTCGCCGGCTCGCCGTTGATGGCGCCGCCGATGACGGGCGCCAGGTCGGCGCCGACGTAGCGGATCGGGACCGATGCCACCTCGGTGGGCGTGCAGGCCGGGAGGTCGGCGGCACCGGCGTACGGGCTGGCCAGCAGAGTCAGAAGCGGCGCGGCCAGGCGCCATGTCTTGAGGGTGTTCACGTGATGGTTCCCGGTGGCGCGCTCAGGGCGTTTTGGCGGCGCAGCGTTTGTCCCAGGCTTGCTGCACGGGTTCTGCTGCCGCGTCCTTGCCCTCGGCGCGATACAGATCGGCCAGGTATTCGTCGACTTCGCAGCCGCGTTGGCGGGCGAACTTCGGCTCGAGCCGGGCCTGGGCCCGCGCCGTCTCGATATCGATGCGCCCGAGGTAGAAGCGGGCGATCGGGCCCGGCCACGCTTCGTCCGTATAGCGCGCGAAGCGGGTGCTCAGCTCTTGTGCGCCCAGCTCGCGCTGGTTGCTGCGCAGGCGTGCCAGGTACAGGGTCAGCGCGTGGTAGCGGCCATCGGGTTCGTTGGCCAGGGCCACGGCCAGGCGCGCCGCGGCTTCAGGATAGCGCTTGCGTTCCAGCTGGCGGTAGCCGTCGATCGTGTTGGCATGGGCGTCGCCCAGCGCGACGGCCTTGTCGAGCCAGGCCTGGCCTTCGGCTTCGTCCTTGGCCACGCCCTTGCCGTTGAAGTAGCGGTTCGCCAGTTCCATCTGGGCGTCCGGGTTGCCGCCGGCCGCTTCGCGCCGCACCCAGGGTTCGATGCTTGCGCGCTGCTGGAACACGTCGCCGCCGGTGTAACTGATATACAGACGGTCCTGGCTCATCGCGAACAGCACCCGGTGGGCGCGCAGGAAATCGGCACCCAGGATCATGTCGTAGGGCGTGTAGCCATCGACGTCGACGATGCCGATGTCGGCGTCGAGGATGGTCTCGTTGCCGATCTTGATCGATGCCGTGCGCGCGCTCCAGGTCGGCGCCAGGCTTTCGCCGATGCCTGCGCTGTACTGCAGGCGCTTGAGGTCGGGCCGGGCCAGCGATACGCCGATGCGCCGCGCCGAGCGCGCCACGATCGAGCTGATGCCGGCGCCGCTGTCGATGATCGCATCCAGTTCGCGCCCGTTGACATGGACCTTGAAGTGCAGGTTCGGGGTGTCGTAGCCGCGCTTGGCCGGGATGACGATGGCGTTGCGGTCCCAGTAAGCGAGAAAGTCGCGGTCGCCGCAGCCCTGCGGCTTGAAGAACTTGATTTCCTTGTCCGCCAGCGCCAGCTCCATGTCCATCTGCAGCAGGAACGGGGCGCCGACGATGGCATCGTAGGCGGGCGTGTCGCCGGTGAGGCCGATGACGGCGACCCATGACGGCTTCGCCCGCGAGGGACCGATCGAGAACTGGTCGACCCAGGCGGTGTACAGCGCCGACACGCCGCCGACGCCTTCGGCTTCGCGCGAAGTGGCGTCCAGCTTGAGGTCGCGCTTCTCGGTGCCGGTACGCGTCATCAGGGTGGTGAAGGCGCCGGTATCGACCAGCATCGGCGCGGGCGTGTCGTTGATGAGGCCATCGACCGTGATTTCCAGTCCCGGTCCGCGGTAATGCAGGGGCAGCTTCGCCACCTGCAGGTACTGGCAGGCATCGTTCGCCGCCCACGCTGCCGGTCCGGACACTGTGGCCAGTGCAGCCAGGATCGTGCCGGCGAAACGGGAGCGAAATGTTCTCATGTAGATAATTCTACAACGCAACCTTACCAATATCGCAAGCCAAAAATGGAAAAAGGCAAGCGCAGCGGTTTATGGCTGCACTTGCCTTTTCAGGTGTTGCGTCTACGCTACTTGCGGTAGCGAATTCTCACTCTTTGTCACGCGCCAGCATCAGCTTGGCGCTGCAGGAGGCGTCGGCAATCGCCTTGCTGGCCACCACCACCGCCTTGCTGCTGGCGCTGGGGGCAGGCTTGCTCTGCTGGTTGCCGGGCTGACCCTGCGAACGCGACGCATGCGGCTGGCGCAGGTAGCGTGAACTGTGGCGCCGCTCGCCCTGGCCGCCTGCAGGCCAGGTGAGGAAACGCGACAGCTCCTGCAGCGCGCGCTGGTAGACATCGCGCTTGAACTCGATCACCACGTCCAGCGGCACCCAGTAGTCGTGCCAGCGCCAGGCGTCGAACTCGGGATGGTCCGTCAGGCGCAGGTTGACGTCGTTGTCGCGCGCCACCATGCGCAGCAGGAACCAGATCTGCTTCTGGCCACGGTAATGGCCGCGCACCTCGCGCTTGATGAAATGGTCCGGCACTTCGTAGCGCAGCCAGTCGCGGGTGCGGCCCACGATCTTGACGTGCTCCTGGCGCAGGCCGATTTCTTCCTCGAGCTCGCGGTACATTGCCTGTTCCGGCGTCTCGCCGTATTTGATACCTCCTTGCGGAAATTGCCAAGAGTGCTCACGCACCCGCTTGCCCCACCACACCTCGTTGTTGGCGTTCAGCAGGATGATGCCGACGTTGGGGCGAAACCCTTCACGATCGAGCATGATTCACCTCGAAACTTTCTGCCAGCCTCGCTCTTAAATTTTTACTTACAAATCCGTGAACCTTCAGGCATGTGTGTCGTTCTCAAGCACAGGAACAACGCCAAGCACCACTTGTTTCGGACCCATTTGTATAAAGATTGGATGCATCGGCCAGCTAATCCTTTAAAATTAAGGTCGATTATAACTCTCTCTTTTTAAAAAGAATTCATCGATATGCGTGCCTCACGATTTTTTATTTCAACTCTCAAAGAAGCGCCTTCCGATGCCGAGATCGTCAGCCACAAGCTGATGATGCGCGCCGGGATGATCAAGCGCCTGGGCTCCGGCATCTATACCTACATGCCGGTGGGCCTGCGCATCATCCGTAAAGTCGAGGGCATCATCCGCGAAGAGATGAATAAAGCCGGCGCGATCGAGTTGCTGATGCCGGTGGTGCAGCCTGCCGAACTGTGGCAAGAGACTGGCCGCTGGGACAAGATGGGTCCCGAGCTGATGCGCGTCAAGGATCGCCACGGCCGCGACTTCGCGATCCAGCCGACCTCGGAAGAAGTCGTCACCGACGTCGTGCGCACCGAAATCAAGTCGTATCGCCAGCTGCCGCTGAATTTTTATCACATCCAGACCAAGTTCCGCGACGAGCGCCGTCCGCGCTTCGGCCTGATGCGCGGCCGCGAATTCACGATGAAGGATGCCTATTCCTTCGACCGTGACGTCGCCGGCATGCAGGTCTCTTACCAGACCATGTTCGACGCCTACGTCAAAATCTTCACCCGCTTCGGCCTGAAGTTCCGCGCGGTGGCGGCCGACAACGGCGCCATCGGCGGCACTGGCTCGCATGAATTCCACGTCATCGCCAGCACCGGCGAAGACGCGCTGGTGTACTGCCCGACCTCGGATTACGCCGCCAACATGGAAGCGGCCGAAGCGCTGGCCTTGAGCACCGAACGCGCCGCTGCGACCCAGGCACTGACCAAGGTGTCGACCCCGAATACCACCAAGTGCGAACAGGTCGCCAAGCTGCTCGGCATCGATCTGGCGCAGACCGTGAAGTCGATCGCGCTGACCGTCGAACGTGAAGAAGACGGCAAGCAGATCAAGGAAAACTGGCTGCTGCTGCTGCGCGGCGACCATGAACTGAACGAAGTCAAAGTCTCCAAGGTCCCGGGCCTGAAGGACTTCCGCTTTGCCACCGAAGCCGAAATCCTGGAAGCTTACGGCAGCGTGCCGGGCTACCTCGGTCCGATCAACACCAAGCAGCCGGTCCACATCGTGGCCGACCGCACCGTCGCCAACATGGCCGATTTCGTGTGCGGCGCCAACGAAGCCGAGTACCACCTGACGGGCGCCAACTGGGGCCGCGATGTGGCGGAGCCGGTCATCGCCGACCTGCGCAACGTGGTCGAAGGCGACGCCTCGCCGGACGGCAAGGGCGTGCTGGCGATCGAGCGCGGTATCGAAGTCGGTCACGTGTTCCAGCTCGGTACCGCCTACTCCGAGAAGATGAATGCCGTCTACCTGGACGAGAAGGGCCAGCCGGCGCCAATGCAGATGGGCTGCTACGGCATCGGCGTGACCCGCATCCTGGGCGCGGCGATCGAGCAGAACTTCGACGACAAAGGCATCGTCTGGCCGGACGCGATCGCGCCGTTCGAGATTGTCCTGTGCCCGATGGGCTATGACCGCAGCGACCTGGTCAAGACCGAAACCGACCGCCTGTACGCCGAACTGCAGGCGGCCGGCGTGGACGTCGTCGTCGACGACCGCGGCCTGCGTCCGGGCGCCATGTTCGCCGACTGGGAACTGGTGGGCGTGCCGCACCGCGTGGTGATCGGTGAGCGCGGCCTCAAGGAAGGCAACCTGGAATACCAGGGCCGCCGCGATGCCGAGGCATCCGCCGTGCCGGCTGCCGACATGGTCACTTTCGTCAAAGGCAAACTGGCCAAGTGATGCGTTCCCGTTTTTCACGTTCCCTCGCGGCCGGGTTGGGTGCCGCATTGTTCGCCGTCTCGCTGCTGAGCGGCGGGCAGGCCATGGCCGGCAACCAGAAGGAAGAAGCGATGGCCGATTCGGTCCGGCTGGCGCTCGAGCGTGCCATCAACGACAGCCGTCCGCCAAAGCCGGTGTTCCGTGACGATGGCGCGCGCGCGCGTTACCAGCAATGGTTCGACGCGACCTCGGCGCGCCTCAAGCGCCGCCTGCCGGACGAACAGGTGCGGCGCGAGTTCCTGGAAGCGGCCTGGTACGAATCGACCCGCGCCGGCCTCGATCCGGCCATGGTGATGGGCCTGATCCAGGTGGAGTCGGCCTATCGCAAGTACGCGGTGTCGATCGCCGGTGCGCGCGGCTACATGCAGGTGATGCCGTTCTGGACCAAGGTGATCGGCGACGCCAACCGCCGTGCCCTGTTCGACATGCAGACCAACCTGCGCTACGGCTGCTCGATCCTGCGCCTGTACATCGACATGGAAGGCGGCAACCTGTACCTGGCACTGGGGCGCTATAACGGCAGCCGCGGGCGGCCCGAGTATCCGAATGCGGTGCGGGCGGCGTGGAAGAACTGGGAATTGAATCAGGAGCCAATGGTGACGGGGTCGATCGCTTCGCGTTAACTCGCGGCGTTGACAATATCGTAGGGTGGGCTCCCCGAGCCCACGTGGAAGCCGGCATGACGCCAACGTTCGCGTGGGCACAGGGTGCCCACCCTACGTCATCATCGTCATCTGAAATGCAAAAAGCCCCGGAAACCGGGGCTTTTTCGTATCTTGGCTGGGGCACAGCCTTGCATCTTTTTATTTGAGGTGATCCGAGATCAGCTTGGTCATTTCGAACATCGAGACCTGGGCCTTGCCGCCGAAGACGGCTTTCAGCTTGTCGTCGGCATTGATCATGCGACGGTTTGCAGCGTCTTGCAGATCCTGCTTCTTGATGTATTCCCAGACTTTCTTGGTCACTTCGGTACGCGGCAGCGGTTTAGTGCCGACGACTTCCGCCAGCGTTGCCGACGGGGTCATTTCTTTCATGAAGGCGGCGTTGGGCTTGCGCGCAGCGGCCGGCTTCTTGGCTGCCGCGGCAGTCGTTTTTGGTGCTGCTGCTTTGGCAGGAGCTGCTGCCTTTTTAGCTGCCGGCTTCGCCGCTGCAGCCGGCTTCGCGGCCGCCTTCTTTGCAGGCGCTGCGGTGGTTTTTTTGGCTGTTGCCATCTTCGAGCCTCCTAATCGGAACACAGGGATAATTGCGCTATTGATCGCACGGCTTATATTGGTAGGGTTTTAGTGTTCGTGCAAGTCTTTTTCGAAATTTTTTCACTCTAACAAGCATGAAAATGGCAGGATGTGTTACCAAGCCCGCCTTAGAGTGAAAAACCCGCCTTTTTGGGCGTAAAAAAGCCGTGCAAAGGCAGGCTTGGCACGGCTTCGGATCAGCTTCCAATCGCGTCGGGAGAGTACATGTACTACAAGCATTTGAAGGGTGTGCTGACAAACGCGGACTGCCAGTCCATTATCGCCCGCGGGGAGACGCAAGGATTCGAAGCGGCTCGCGTCAACCAGGGGAATGGCACACAAGCGCTGATGACACGGGTCCGCAACAACGAGCGGGTTCTTTTCGACGACCCGGCGCTGGCCCTTGCGTTGCAGGCGAAGCTGCAAGCCATGGGCGATTTTCCGTACGGGTTCGGGGGCCTGCGCTTCCACAAGACCGGCACCTTGTTCCGCATTTACAAATACACGCCCGGGCAATACTTCAAACCGCACAAGGACGGCTCGGTCGAGGAGGCGGGCTGCAGGAGCGAGATCACCGTGCTGTTCTACCTGAACGAGACCGATGGCGGCGAGACGATCCTGATGCCGCAGGGGAAGGGCAGCAGGCGTCGTTCATTCGCATCGCGCCCAAGCCGGGCGACGTGCTCCTGTTCGAGCACGGCTTCTGGCATGAGGGACTAGCCGTGAACAGCGGCGAGAAGCACGTATTGCGCACGGATTTGTTTTACGCGCCTGCCTGACGCGCCGCTTCCGGAATCAGCGCATGCCGGGCATCATGCCCTTCATCCCGCGCATCATCTTCATCAGGCCGCCGCCCTTGAGCTTCTTCATCATCGTGTTCATCTGCTCGTACTGGTTCAGCATGCGGTTCACTTCCTGCACCTGCACGCCGGCGCCGGCGGCGATGCGGCGCTTGCGGTTGGCCTTGATCAGGTCCGGCTTGGCGCGCTCCAGCGGCGTCATCGAATCGATGATGCCGCACATGCGGCGCACCTGCTTCTCGGCCTGGTCCATGTTGGCGCCGGCGGCGGCCTGCTGGAACTGGGCCGGCAGCTTGTCCATCAGGCCGGCCATGCCGCCCATCTTCTTCATCTGGGTCAGCTGGGCCTTGAAGTCGTTCATGTCGAACTTGCCACCCGACTTGATCTTGTTGGCCATGTCGGCCGCGGCCTGCATGTCCACGCCCTTGCGCGCTTCTTCGACCAGCGCCAGGATGTCGCCCATGCCCAGCACGCGATTCGCCATACGGGCCGGATCGAAGGCTTCCAGGCCGTCCAGTTTTTCCGAGACGCCGGCAAACTTGATTGGCTTGCCGGTCACGTGACGCACCGACAGCGCCGCACCGCCGCGCGAGTCGCCATCGAGCTTGGTCAGGATCACGCCGGTCAGGGGCAGGGCCTCGTTGAAGGCTTTCGCGGTGTTGATCGCATCCTGGCCGACCATGGCGTCGACCACGAACAGGGTCTCGATCGGCTTGACGGCCGCGTGCACCGCGGCGATTTCCTGCATCATCGCTTCGTCGATCGCCAGGCGGCCGGCGGTGTCGATGATCAGGACATCGTGGTAGTGTTTTTTCGCCCAGTCCAGCGCGTTCAGGGCGATGTCGACCGGCTTGTCGTTGGCGCTGGACGGGAAGAAGTCGGCGCCGACCTGCTTGGTGACCGATTCCAGCTGCGCGATCGCGGCCGGACGGTACACGTCGGCGGACACGGTCAGCACCTTCTTCTTCTGTTCCTTGAGGTACTTGGCCAGTTTGCCGGTGGTGGTGGTTTTACCCACACCCTGCAAACCCGCCATCAGGATGATCGCCGGCGGCTGCTGCGCGAACGACAGCTGCGACGCTTCGGGGCCGAGGTCGGCGCCCATCAGGGCCGCCAGTTCCTTCTGCACCACGCCGACCAGGGCCTGGCCCGGCGACAGCGAACCGATGACCTCTTCGCCCAGCGCCTTTTCCTTGACCTTGGCGATGAATTCGCGGACTGCCGGCAGCGCCACGTCGGCCTCGAGCAGGGCCAGGCGCACTTCGCGCAGCATCTCGGCGGTATTGGCTTCGGTCAGACGCGCCTCGCCGCGCATCGTCTTGACGACCTTGGCTAGGCGTTGGGTTAAGTTATCCAGCATGTTCTACCTTCTTACCTGGGCAAACGGACATTTTACCCCATGTCGGGCCGGGTTTTTGCAGGACAAGGCCGCTGGCAGGCGGTTTTCAAGCGTTCGGATCAAACATCCTGTTTGATACTTGCTAAACATTGATTCGATGGTTTGACAAAATCTTGCTCGGCGTTATAGCCTGTACTGTACGTACATACACCAGCGTCATCGCAACACCGCGGCACGTATCGAAGCACACCGGCAGGTATCGAAGTAAAACCATTTACGGAGACACAGGCAATGAATGCAAACGTGTTCGGCAAGACCATCCTCGCCGCTGCCACCCTCGCGCTGGCCGCGGGCAGCGTGGGGGCGCAGGAGGTGGTCCGCCTCGGCAACCTGAAGTTCGCGCACTATGGCGCGGTGTCGTACATCAAGGAAATCGCACCGAAGTGCGGCATCAAGGTCGAGGAGCGCGTCTTTGCCAAGGGCCTGGACGTGATGCAGGCCATCATCGCCGGTGAGCTGGATGTCGGTACCACCGCATCCGAGGCGGCGATTTCCGGCCGCGCCGGCGGCGCCCCGATCTACGTGGTGGCCGGTTTCGCCAAGGGCGGGGCGCGCCTGGTGGCCGGCCAGGGCAGCAATATCAAGAGCGTGCGCGACCTGAAAGGCAAGAAGGTCGGCGTGACGCGCGGCGGCATCCAGGAAGTGCTCTTGATGGCCGAACTGCTGAAGGTGGGCCTGAGCGCGGCGCCGGCGCCGGGCAAGGACGTGCAGCTGGTGTTTCTGGCCTACGCCGACCTGAATCAGGCGCTGCTGGGCAAGAACATCGACGCCATGATGCAGTCCGAACCGCAATCCTCGCAGGCGATCAACAAGGGCTTCGGGGTCGAGGTGATCAAACCCTACGACACCCCGATCGGGGAGCCGGTCCGCACCATGGTGATGACCGAGAAGTTCTACACCACGCACCGCCCGGTGGCCGAAAAATTCATGCGCTGCTTCGTGCAGGCCACCGCGACCTTCCTGCGCGACCCGGCGCTGGCCGAAAAATACGTGCGCGAGACCGTGTTCAAGGGCCAGATCACGCAGGACGACTACCAGGACGCGATCGGCAACTCGATGTTCACCTACGACATCACGCCCCAGCACATCCAGGTCACCACCGACATCATGGCGGCCACCGGGGTCGGGCGCATGGCCAGCCCGCCGCAGGCCAGGGAGTGGGTCAAGACCGACCTGCTGGACGCGGCCAAGAAAGCACTCAACGTGAGATAAAAATCATGAAACGCAAAGGGCAGGACATCGCGGTCGGCCTGGTGGTGCCGATTGCCGCGATCGCGATCTGGCAGTGGGTGGCGGTGCAGGGATGGGTCAACGAGAACATCCTGCCGTCGCCGCTGCAGGTGTGGCGCAAATGGGTGGCGTATTTGCTGCCGCTGCAGGACTTCGCCGCCTACAGCGCCGGCAACGGCAACGGCGGCAGCCGGCTGGGCTGGGCGTTTTCCGGCGAATTGATCCACGATTCGCTGGGCAGCCTGTACCGGGTGGTGGTCGGCTTCGCGGTCGGCGCCGGGCTGGCGCTGCCGCTCGGCCTGGCCATGGGCGCCAGCCGCGTCGTCTACGCCTGGATGAATCCCCTGGTGCAGCTGCTGCGGCCGATCCCGCCGATCGCCTACATCCCGCTGTCGATCCTGTGGTTCGGGCTCGGCAATCCGCCGGCGGTGTTCCTGATCGCGCTGGGGGCCTTTTTTCCGGTGCTGATGAACACCATCGCCGGGGTGCGCCAGGTCGACGGCATCTACCTGCGCGCCGCACGCAACCTCGGCGCCGGCGGCCCGACCCTGTTCCTGCGCGTGATCCTGCCGGCGGCCGTGCCCTACATCCTGACCGGCATGCGGATCGGCATCGGCACCGCCTTCATCGTGGTGATCGTGTCCGAGATGATCGCGGTGAACAACGGCCTCGGGTTCCGCATCCTGGAAGCGCGCGAGTACTTCTGGTCCGACAAGATCATCGCCGGCATGATCACCATCGGCATGCTGGGCCTGGCGATCGACATCGGGATGAATAAACTGAACAACTACCTGCTGCGCTGGCACCGCGGCCTGGAGCACTAATGTGAACGCACATATCGTCATCGACCGGGTCAGCAAGGTGTTCGACAGCGACGGCCGCCAGTTGGTGGCGCTGCAGGACATCAGCCTCGAGGTCCCGCGCGGCCAGTTCGTGTGCCTCCTCGGCCCTTCCGGCTGCGGCAAGTCGACGCTGCTGAACGCGATCGCCGGCTTTGCCGCGCCGAGCGGCGGCCGCATCCTGGCCGACGGCGCGCCGGTGACAGGGCCGGGCCCCCAGCGCGGCATGGTGTTCCAGGAATACGCGCTGTTCCCGTGGATGACGGTGGAGCAGAACGTCGGCTTCGGGCTCCAGATCAAGGGCATGGAGCGGGCGCGCATCGCCATGCGCGTGGCCGGTCTGCTCAAGCTGCTGTCGCTGGAAGACTTCGCCAGGCGCTATCCGAAGGACCTGTCCGGCGGCATGCGCCAGCGCGTCGCGATCGCGCGCGTGCTGGCGCTGGATTCGCCGATCATGCTGATGGACGAACCTTTCGGCGCCCTCGACGCACTGACCCGGCGCAACCTGCAGGACGAGTTGCTGCGCCTGTGGGCCGAGCTGAAGAAGACCGTGATCTTCGTCACCCACAGCATCGAGGAAGCGATCTACCTGGCCGACCGCATCGTCGTCATGACTTACCGGCCGGGGACGGTCAAGCGCGACTTGCTGGTCGATCTGCCGCGCATGCGCGACCCGAGCGCGGCGGAATTCAATGCGCTCAAGCGCGAACTGGGGCAGCTGGTGATGGAAGAGCAGCAGCGGCATCATGAGGCAGAAATCCGCAGCGCTGCCGTCGACTAGCTTTCCCTTCGAGCAACCCCGCCCCGCGCTGCCGGGATGGTGTAGACTCGCCCCTATGCAAACCACCTTATTCATTGCCGCCGCCATCCTGTACGCGGTATGCGCCCTGCTGCCGTCGCCGCGCAGGACGGCCATCTCGGCCGTGACCGCCGTGGCCTGGGCACTGCATGGCGCCGCGCTGCTGCCGGACACGGTATCGAACGGCACGCTGCGCGTCGGTTTCGCCCTCATGCTGTCGGCGGCGCTGTGGGTCTCGGTTGCCGCTTACTGGCTGGAAAACCGCAATTTCGCACTGGACGGACTGCGCCGCATGGTGATGCCGTGCGCGGCCATCGCCGCGGTGCTGCCGCCGCTGTTCCCGGGCAGCGTGATGGCGGTGCAGGCGCAGTCGCCCGCCGTCTGGCACGTCGTGGTCGCCGTGCTGGCCTACAGCACGCTCACCATCGCCGCCTTCCACGCGGTGCTGATGGCGCTGCAGGAAGCGCGCCTGCACACCCGCGGCGCCAGGCCGGGTTTCCTGGGCGGTGCGATCGACCAGCTGCCGGCCCTGCTGACCATGGAAAAGCTGCTGTTCCGGATGATCTCGATCGGCTTCGTGCTGCTCAGCCTGACCGTCTTGTCGGGGGTCGTGTTCTCGGAACAGCTGTTCGGCAAGGCGCTGCGCTGGGACCACAAGAACGTGTTCGCGCTGCTGTCCTGGCTGTTGTTCGCGGCCCTGCTGGCCGGACGCCGCTGGCGCGGCTGGCGCGGCAAGACCGCGCTGCGCTTCACGCTGGCGGGTTTCGCCACGCTGGCGCTGGCCTATGTCGGCAGCCGTTTTGTCTTTGAAGTCGTTTTACACAGGGGGTTCATATGATGCGACTGATTGTGTGGGTAGCAGTCGCCATCCTGGTGATCTGGGCCATACGCAGCAAGGTGCGCGCGATGATGGCGCCGTACCGCGAAGGCGCCGCACCGGGGCCGGCGGGGCGGAATAACCAGGGCGCGGCCGCCGGCACATCCTACCGGCGCGTTCCGGACGCTGCCGAGCAGATGTCCTGCTGCGCCGCCTGCGGCATGTATTTCCCGTCGTCGGAAGCGGTGCGGGTGGACGGGCGCGACTACTGCAGCCAGGCGCACGCGCGCCAGACCTCGCTGCACAAAGCCGGCTAAGCGGCTGCATGGCGCGCTGGCCGATCATCTCCCCCGGATCGCGGGCGACCTTCTGGCGCTCGCTGCAAACCTTCACCGTGACCCGCATCGTGATCACGGTGGTGCTGCTGCTGTACCTCAGCTTCGACATCGGGCGCGCGCGCCTGGCCGGCAGCGGGTATGGCGAAACCTGCATCATCTACGTCGCCGGCGCGCTGCTGTTCGCCTGGCTGGCGCGCTTCCGGCGCCACCGCTTCCTGCTGCAGCTGGGGGCGCAGGTGCTGGCCGACATCGGCTTCATCTCGCTGCTCTACCTGGCCGCCGGCGGCATGCCGAGCGGCTTCGCGCTCCTGTACCTGTTCCCGCTGGCCGGCGCCGCGATCCTGGCGCCGCTGCTGGTGGCGCTGTTCTCGGCCGCGCTGGCGACCCTGTTCGTGATCGGCGAAAGCGCCTGGCAGATCCTGCGTTTCAATGAGCCGCAGCTGATGCAGGCCGGGATGAGCGGCGCCGCCTTTTTCGCGCTGGTGCTGGTGGTGAACCGGCTGGCGGCCAAGCTGATCCGCCAGGAAGAGCTGGCCGCGCAGCGCGGCGCCGATCTGCGCATCCAGCAGGCGATCTACCGCATCGTGGTCGACGACGTCGACGACGGCATCCTGGTGCTGGGCCGCGACGGCTTCGTCTTTTCCGGCAATCCGGCGGCGCGCCGCATGCTCGGGCTCGAGCCGGATGCGGTCGAGGCCGAGGGCGGCGGCTTTCGCCTGGCCGGGGTGGCGGCGCTGGAACCGGTGGCGCACAGTTTCGAGGCCTGGCTCGCCAACGGCGCCGCCGACGGCATGGCGCCGGCCGATTTCGTCACCATCAAGCGCTGGCACGACCTGGACGGCGCGGTGCGCGGGCGCCTCGACCAGCCGGTGCATTTAAAACTGCGCTTCGCGCCGGTCGATACCCCCGACGGCGCGGTGGGACGCAGCGTGATCTTCATGCAGGACGTGAGCGCCATCGAAAACCAGGCGCAGCAACTGAAGCTGGCATCGATGGGGCGCCTGACCGCCAGCATCGCGCACGAGGTGAGGAATCCGCTGTCGGCGATCGGCCACGCGACCTCGCTGCTGGCCGAAGACCTGCACGGGCCGGCCGAGAAGCGCCTGCTGCGCATCGTCAACGACAACGTGGCGCGCGTGAACCGCATGGTCGAAGACATCTTGAAACTGTCGCGCAAGGTGCAGCCGAACGGCGCGCCGGTGGCATTGGATGCCTTCCTGGCCGACCTGCGCGCCGAATTCACGGAAACCCAGGGCCTGGCCGACGGGATGGTGTGGATTGGAGACAGTGGCGGGCGCAGCGTGCGCTTCGACGGCCTGCACCTGCGCGAAGTGCTGGTCAACCTGCTCGGCAACGCGGTACGCTATGCCAGCGGCGCCCCCGGCAGCATCCGGGTATTCCCGGTGCTGGATGCCACCGGCCGGGTCGAGCTGCACGTGCAGGACGACGGCCCCGGCATCACGCCGGAAGTGCGTGCCCACTTGTTCGAGCCCTTCTACACGACGTCGAGCAAGGGGACCGGCCTGGGCCTGTACCTGGCGCGCGAGCTGTGCCTGAACAACGGCGCCATGCTCGACTACGAATACCGGGCCGACGACAGTGCCGGCGGCGCACCGGGTGGCCGTTTCGTCATCACCTTCGGGGCGTCGGCCTAGCGGCCTGCCTATATATATTAGAGACATGTTGAAGAAAGTCCGGAAACAAGCATGAGTGCACCGCGGATTCTGGTGGTCGACGACGAAGCGGATCTGCGCGAACTGCTCGAGATCACCCTGCTCAAGATGGGGCTGGACGTGGACAGCGCCGCCACCGTGCGCGAAGCGCGATCGCTGCTGGCCGCCACCCCATACGCGCTGGTGCTGACCGACATGCGCCTGCCCGACGGCCTCGGGCTGGAACTGGTGCGCGAAGTGGCGGCCAGTTACCGCAGCACGCCGATCGCCGTGATCACCGCCTACGGCAGCGCCGAAAACGCGGTGGTGGCGCTGAAAGCCGGCGCCTTCGATTACGTGTCGAAGCCGGTGATGCTGGACGACCTGCGCACGATGGTGCGCTCGGCCCTCAAATTGTCCGATGGCGGCGCCGCCAGGGCGGCGGGGCAGGCGGCGGAGCAGGGCGGCGCTTCGCGCCTGCTCGGCCAGTCGCAGGCGATGCAGGCGCTGCGCGCCCAGATCGGGCGGCTGGCGCGCTCGCAGGCACCGATCGCCATCAACGGCGAGTCGGGCAGCGGCAAGGAACTGGCCGCGCGCGAAATCCACGCCCAGAGTGCGCGCGCCGCGAAACCGTTCGTGGCGGTGAACTGCGGCGCGATTCCGGAAGCGCTGATGGAGGCCGAGTTCTTCGGCTACCGCAAGGGCGCCTTTACCGGCGCCAACGACGAGCGCGACGGCTTCTTCCAGGCCGCCAACGGCGGCACCCTGATGCTGGACGAGGTGGCCGACCTGCCGCTGGCGATGCAGGTGAAACTGCTGCGCGCGATCCAGGAGCGGCGTGTGCGCAAGATCGGCGCCACCGCCGAGGAAGCGGTCGACGTGCGCATCATCAGCGCCACGCATAAAGATCTGGCGAAGCTGGTCGAGAACGGCCAGTTCCGCCAGGATCTGTTCTATCGCCTGAACGTGATCGAGCTGACCCTGCCGCCGCTGCGCGAACGCCTCGACGATTTGCCGCTGCTGGCCGATGCCGTGCTGGCGCGCCTGGCCGCGGGCGGCGGGGCGGGCGCGGTGCGCCTTGGGGCCGGCGTGCTGGAGGCGCTGCAGGGGTATGCGTTTCCCGGCAACGTGCGCGAACTGGAGAATGTGCTGGAACGGGCGCTGGCGTTTGCCGACGATGGTGTGATCGAGGTGGGCGATTTGCTGCTGAAGGGCGCGCGCGTGGGGGATGCCGGGATGGCGGTGCCGGCCGCGGGAGCGTCCACGGCCGGGATGCCGGCCACCGGAGTGCCGGCCACCGGAGTGCCGGCCACCGGAGCGCCCGCCGCCGGAATGCCTGCGGCCGCGTTGCCGACCGCACCGCCGGCCGGTATCGGCCAAGCTGCGGCTACGGCCGTTGCGACCGTCGCTCAGGAAACCGCAGCCGGCCCGCTCGGCGCCGGCGAACTGCCCAGCAACCTGCCGGATTACCTGAGCCAGGTCGAGCGCGACATCATCCTGCGCGCCCTGACCCAGACCCAGTTCAACCGCACCCAGGCCGCCAGCCTGCTCGGCATCAGCCTGCGCCAGCTGCGTTACCAGATGCAAAAACTGAACATCAACGCGCCTGAACCTTGATCGTGCTCATGCATTAGGCAGGTGCTGTTGTCTTTTCGCCATCGCAGCATTTGCACGGCCTGGGGCATGGCTGGTGCATGACCTGCACCAGGGTTGCGCCCCTAAAACGCGATGTTAGTGCTTGCTATCGAGCCAAGGCCTGAACGATCAGGCTTTAGCAAAAGTCAAGCTGAGCGCTAGAAAAAAATCCGCCGAGCAAATCTCATGAGCTCGCTTAATATCGACTACAATTAGGTTCTAACGCTGGTCCAACACTATATCTAGTGGTCGGCACTGGCAGGCAGAACAGTAGGGGCAGGGGCGCAACGAGCGTTTTCCAATCATGCGTCCCCGTTCACCATTCTCAAAAAGTTACTAGGTTGCCAACATTAGTGGGTTGGCATCGGGAGCCTCAATGCAAACATCCGACATTTCCATCAATTCCAACGCCGCAGTGGCCGGCAGTGCCGCCGATCTGGTTGCCAACGGCGACTACCGCATCATCCGCCGCAACGGCGCCGTGGTGCCGTTCGAGCCGAACAAGATCGAAGTCGCACTGACCAAGGCCTTCCTCGCCGTGAATGGCGAAGGAGGCCGTGAATCGGCACGCATCCGCGCGCTGGTCGGCGAGCTGACCACCAACGCGGTGGGCGCCCTGGTGCGCCGCCAGCCGAACGGCGGCACCTTCCATATCGAAGACGTGCAGGACCAGGTGGAACTGTCGCTGATGCGCTCGGGCGAGCATGACGTCGCGCGCGAATACGTGCTGTACCGTGCCAAGCGCATGGACGAGCGCCGCGCCGCCAAGGAAGCGTCGGGCGCCACCCCGTCTGCCACCCCGCAGTTCAACGTGATCGACGGTGGCGTGCGCCGCGCGCTGGACATGAACGAAGTGGCCAGCCTGATCAACGCCGCCTGCGCTGGCCTGGAAAAGCACGTCGATGCCGACGCCATCCTGGCCGAGACCGTCAAGAACCTGTACGACGGCGTGCCGGTCGAAGAGCTGCACAAGTCGGCCATCCTGGCTGCCCGCGCACTGATGGAAAAAGACCCGGCCTACAGCCAGGTCACCGCGCGCATCCTGCTGCACACCATCCGCAAGGAAGTGTTCGGCCATGAAGTGCCGCAAGCCGGCGCCGCCGCGGAATACGTCACCTACTTCCCGCAGTACATCGCCAAAGGTATCGATGCCGAGCTGCTCGACGAAGAGCTGGGCAAGTTCGACCTGCAGAAGCTGGCCAAGGCGATCGTCGCCGACCGCGACCTGCAGTTCGGCTACATCGGCCTGCAGACCCTGTACGACCGCTACTTCCTGCACATCCGCG
>Ga0265797_10002753_pt1 | contig 29080 bp, 24 predicted proteins | sample P2T30metagenome_FD_192433 | JGI IMG/M metagenome (GOLD analysis project Ga0265797, IMG submission 192433) | Plant litter microbial communities from East Loma Ridge, Irvine, California - P2 T30 | ecosystem: Environmental > Terrestrial > Plant litter > Unclassified | place: USA: California...
TCAAAAAATACAACCGGGTTTATAATATTACTATCTTCAAATGCTGCCTGCACAAGAAAACGGTCATCGGCATCATCATCCGCCATCAGAATTTGCCGGTTATTCATGCTGTCAATGTTCTTAATTAATTTATTGTTTATCAAATCAGTTTTATAAAAAAAGCGATTCTGCGGGTAAATATACAGAAAAACTGGCTCCTTCACCTTCCATGCTGTCTGCAAAAATATAACCATTGTGGTTTGAAACAACTCTTTTGCAGATTGCCAGGCCTATACCAGTGCCCTCAAACTTATTCCTGTCATGTAGTTTCTGAAAAATTAAAAATATTTTCTCTGAAAATTCTTTTCTGAACCCAATCCCGTTATCTATAAAATTAATCTGATGAAATTGGATATCTCGGTGAGTAGATTTAATATTGGGTATTACTTCACCCATCACAAGTTGGTGCGTAATCCGGATAACGGGCTTATGTTGTGACTTATGGTACTTTATTGAATTCGAAAGCAGGTTCTGGAACAATTGTACAATTTGGCCAGGATAAACTTCTGCAAAAGGCAGTTGTTCACAATGTATGACGGCTTTATTGTCCACTATCATTTCAGAGAGATTTGTACATGCCTCTTCAAACAAAACAGAAAGTTCAGTTTTTTTGCGCTCAGATACCTTATTTACTGTTCGGGAGAAAACAAGAAAGTCATTGATCAGAAGTTGTATACGCTGTGAGGAACGATCTATCTTCTTTAACATGTCAAACACATCATCTGAAAGCTCTTTTCGGTGTCTGACAATAATTCTGTCTGAAAAAGACCGGATCTTGCGAAGTGGTTCCTGCATATCGTGAGATGCCACAAAAGCAAATTGTTCAAGCTCGCTATGGGATCTGTTAAGGCTCTCTACCTTATTTTCTAAGTCTATCCGGTAAAATTTATTTCTGCTTAATTCCCGGTCGAGTAAAACAAATGCGGAAGACAAAAATATGATGGCTACAAGCATGATAATCCAGTTGTATCTGAAAATCTGGCGGCCGTAGTTATCACGGCTTTGCTCTCTGCTAGCCATTAGTTTTATTTCGGTATTATCTATTTCAGTGATAATTTTCTTGCTTGCAGCGACATTTTGGATGAGGGTTTTGTAAGTTGCATCAAATTCAGTGCCTTTTATGGCATACCGGTCACGGGACAGTAGTATGTGTATGTTTTTATAGAAACTTTCAAGTTGTTCTCTCAGCGCAGTTACGCGCCGTTTCTGAACCAAATTTTCTGATGCAAGTGTATCAAGGTTATGGAAAGTATGCGGAAGCTTATCCAGTGCGGCAAGGGATTTGTTTATATAAGTGGTGTCTTTTGAAGACAGGTAATTGTTGGTTAAAAATGTTACTTCATAAAGTTCCGAAGAAGTTTCTTTCAATGCAGTGATAACCTTTTGTGTATGGCTAACTTTTTCTGAAAAATAGACCAGTTCTTTGTTAATTGTGTGGTAACTGTATGAAAGACCAATAATTAGCAAAAGGGATATTCCTAAAAGAAACCGGATAAACCACGATAGTTTCTGTTCGGTAATTAATTTTATCAGGCGCATTAATGATATCGGGTGATGAATAGGTTGTTGAAAAAGAAAGATCAACATTCTGAAAATTATACTCAGTGTGTGGAATTAACTACGCAATGTAGCAAAATAGATGAAGTCCTTGAGATTGATAAGATAAAGAGTATTAAATTTAAAGATATAAACTGCGGAAATGTATATGATATCCGGTTTAGACCTATTGTTGGGTTGGAGACAAAATACAGACACTTTCGGTTTAAATCTATAAGTAAGACAATTTTAATTTTACCCTTAATTGCAAGATGCAAAGACAGACGCAGACGCAAAGACAGACTTTAAAATATTCGCCATTGCAAATACAAATGCTTAATCTTCTGCATTTGACAACAATGGAATTAGAGCAAAGAATAAAAGAGGAGCTTGAAGAAAATCCGATTTTAGAAGAAGGCAAGGAGGAGAATACGACCGAAGAATCTGCTGATGAATTTGGCGATCCTGCTGATACCGGTACTGATACCGATTCCGGAAATGTACAGGATTATTATGACTGGGACGAATTCAGAGACGATGATGTTCCCGATTACAAAACTTACGCCAATAATCAGTCTGCTGACAATGAACTTTACACACGTCCGATGGTGGAATCAATCGGATTTCGTGATGATCTAAAACAACAGGTACATTTTCTACGGCTTGATGAAAGACAGCAGCTTATAGCAGATTTTATTCTTGACTCACTGGACGAGGATGGCTTTTTAAGAAGAGAAAGTGAAGTCATCGCTGACGATATTTCTTTTGCCAACAGTATGTTCATCGATACTGAGGAAGTAATGAAAATGCTTAAAATAATCCAGCAGCTTGATCCTCCGGGCATTGCCGCACGTGATTTACGGGAATGTCTGCAGATTCAGTTGAACCGCATGGAGAATCAGGGAGAAGTATGGAAGTGTGCCAGCCGCATCGTTAATGACACATTTGATGAACTGGGATCCCGGAATTATGATAAAATAATGCGTGTGCTGGGAATGGACGAAGAGTGTCTCAAAACGGCCATACAGCTTATAACAACGCTTAATCCCAAACCAGCCTCGGGTCTTAGAAACGACACACTTGTAAATGAAAGCATTAAGCCTGACTTTATGCTGAGGTATACGGAGGATGGTGAGATTGAGGTTCAGCTTACATGGGGTAACAGCCCTGCGCTGAAACTTAACAAACTGTTCACGGAAATGGCTGAAAAGAAAAATGATAAAGCCACCAATCAGTTTCTCAAAAATAAAATGAATTCGGCCAAATGGTTTATCGATGCCATCAAGCAACGGGAAAATACCATGTTGAATACACTTAGGGCTATTGTAAAACTTCAGTATGACTATTTCCAAACCGGAGATATCAAGAAATTGAGGCCAATGATCCTGAAAGACGTTGCAGAAATTATTTTTATGGATATTTCCACAGTATCCAGGGTGACGACGAACAAATATGTTCAGACACCGTTTGGTATTGTCCTGCTGAAAGATCTGTTTACTGAAGGTGTAACCAACGAAGACGGCACAGAAGTATCCAACAGAGAAATTCAGGAAGCTATCCGGGAAATTGTCGAAGTTGAAGATAAAAGACATCCTTACAATGATCAGCAGATTACAGATCTGTTGTCGGAAAAAGGATATTCGGTAGCGCGAAGAACCGTGGCCAAATACCGGGAACAATTGAATATCCCAACTGCAAGATTGAGAGTAACTATTTAAGTAAACAAAGCCCTGAAACCTGGCATGAAAAAAATTGTAGTTGTTGACGACGAAGCAGACATATGCTTTTTGCTGAAAAGATTTTTGTCAAAGAATGATTTTATAGTTGAAACAGCCCAGAACGGGAAAGATGGACTTGCTTTAATTGAATCCATTTCACCGGATCTGGTAATGACTGACTTCAGACTGGGTGACATTACAGGAACAGACCTTTTGACGGCCATTAAAGCCAAACGGCCCAATGTTCCGGTATTGATCATTACTGGTTATTCTGACATTAAAATTGCGGTCAACGTAATGAAACTGGGGGCTTATGATTATATCACAAAGCCACTTTTTCCGGATGAAATTTTAGTGACTGTAAAAAAAGCTATTGCTGATGCAGAGTCGTCAAAAAATGAACAGATTGAATACGTTACAGCCGAAGTAAGCGATTCTGCACCTGTTAAACCGGCACGAAGAGGATACTCCAGATCTAAATCAGGCTATGTAATGGGCCAGAGTGACGTGTCTGACAATCTTTTCAGGCAGGTAGATCTTGTAGCACCTACCAATTTCAGCGTAATCATTTATGGTGAAAGCGGTTCGGGTAAGGAGGCAATTGCGCAGGAAATTCACAACCGTTCCAAACGGAAAGATATGCCTTTTGTAGCGATGGACTGTGGTGCTATCTCGAAGGAACTTGCTGGTAGCGAGTTGTTTGGTCATGAGAAAGGTTCCTTTACCGGAGCATTGCAGACAAAAATCGGTCATTTTGAAATGGCAAACGGAGGTACTTTATTTTTGGATGAAGTTTCCAATTTGTCTTACGAAATTCAGGTTGCACTTTTGCGTGTCGTACAGGAACGTAAAATGAGGCGTATTGGTGGCTCAAAAGAAATTGATCTGGATGTAAGGATCATCGTGGCTAGTAATGAAAGACTTTTGGAATCTGCAAAAAACGGAAAATTCAGAGAAGATCTGTACTACCGTTTCAACGAGTTCACTATTGAAGTTCCTGCATTGCGTAACCGTAAAGATGATCTGGTATTATTTGCCAACACATTTCTTGAATCAACCAACGCTGAGCTTAATAAAAGCGTAAAAGGCTTTTCTGATGAGGTAATGGATGATTTTCTGAATTACTCATGGCCTGGTAACCTAAGGGAGCTGAAAAACGTTATCAAACGTTCAACGCTTTTATCGGACGGAGATTTAATTGAAGAAAAATCACTTCCGTTTGAAATCGTTAATTACCGGAAACTGAAAGATCTGGATGATGAACCGGTTGCAGCGCCTGTATCTTCTGTAGTTACTCCTGTGGAAGCAGTAGATGGCGATGATTCAAAACCAAGCCTGAAAACGGTCGCCAATGAAGCTGAATACGACATGATCATGCAGGTACTCAGAGATGTCAATTTTAATAAAAGTAAGGCTGCCCGTCTTTTAAATATAGACAGAAAGACCCTTTATAATAAAATGAAGCAATTTGATATCTAGGAAATTTTCCAATTTAAATGCTGGTAATATTTGTAACAAATTCTGATGAACAGTAAACTTATAAGCGTACTTCTTGTCGACGATGATGAAGATGATTATTTTCTAACCAGAGAATATTTTCAGGATCTAGTTAACTGGAAATTTGATATTACATGGTGTTCTACGTACCGGGATGCAGTGTACCATATTAAAAACCAGAAGTATGACTTGTACCTTTTTGATTATTTGCTGGGTGAAAATACCGGGATTGATCTTATAGAGGAAGCGTGCGGTGTTGAATGTGAGGAGCCGATTATTTTGCTTACCGGTAAAGGAGATACCAAAATCGCGGTTGAAGCACTTCGTCTTGGTGCAGCAGATTATCTCATCAAAAGTGAGCTTGATTCAGAGAAACTGGAAAGAAGTATTCGTTATGCACTGGAAAGAACCTCTGTACTAAAAGCTTTAAAACACAGCGAACGCAGGTACAGAAGGGTTTTTGAAGAGTCTAATGATTTTCTGTTTATTAGCGATCTGGATGGCAATATTTTGGATTTTAATACCTCTGCCTGTGAACTTACAGGCTATTCTCCGGATGAAATTAAATTAAAAAAAATACCGGATCTTGTTGAAGAACCAAATTTTGATGTGCAGTGGGCAGGTATACGGGATCGTACGATACATGACTTTGAAGTACGTTTAATAACCAAGGACAGCGATAAAAAATATTGCTTATTTTCGGCTTCTGTTGAAGTAGATGAACAAAATCTTTATGTGCAGGGGCGGATTCATGACATGACTGCCCGTAAGCAATCTGAACGGGAGCGTCTGTTTTCAGAAAAAATGGCCGTTACAGGACGCCTTGTACGGATGCTGGCACATGAAGTTAGAAATCCGCTGACAAATGTAAACCTTTCTGCAGAGCAGCTGGAAATGGAACTCGTTGATGAAGACCAGAAGTTTTATACACAAATTATTAAAAGGAACTGTAACCGGATCAACGATCTCATTACACAGCTTTTACAGCCTTCCAGTTCCGCTGATATTGAGCTGGTTGAAAGCTCTGTTAATAAAGTACTGGACGAAGCCATAGCAACCGCCTATGACCGTGTGCAGCTTAAAAGAATTCAGATTGTCACCCAGTATAGTGAAGAAAATTTTAGCCTTCCACTGGATTCTGTTTCACTCCAAATGGCATTTCTTAATCTGATCACCAATGCCATTGAAGCCATGGAAGAGGATAAGGGTATTCTGCGAATCAGTACACGAAGTCTCGGCGAAACCTTCCAGGTGATATTTGCCGACAATGGTTCCGGAATCAGCGAAGAAAATATGGATAAGATATTTGAACCCTATTTTACAGGAAAAAATAATGGAATGGGGATTGGTCTGGCGACAACAATGAGCATCATACACGCGCATCACGGACGTATTGATGTACAGTCCGAAGTAGGAACAGGAACTTCATTTACAATTAGTTTTGCTGGCAAATCATAAAATCTGTTGCAATACAGATGAGTAAAGTTATACCAAGCACGACCGGTTCAGAAATAATACAGATCCGGAAGTTCTCTAAATAAAGCGACCTGTCATTTTCGAATGGCAGGTCGCTTTATTTTACTTTTTCTTATTCAGGTTAAGCTAGTGATTTCTTTTTCCTGTTAAAGAATCCGTAAATAATCGGGAAGATCATCAGTGTTAAAATTGTTGCAGTAATAAGTCCCCCGATTACTACAATAGCCAGCGGTTTTTGTGTTTCGGAGCCGATACCTGTTGAGGTTGCAGCAGGCAGCAAACCTATTGCCGCCATCAGTGCAGTCATAATTACCGGACGAATACGTGACTTTACTCCCTCTTTTATCGCTTCATCCAGTGGCATTCGTTCAGCAAGATTTTTGTTAAATACGGAAATCAGGATCACACCATTCTGAACGCATAAACCAAAAAGCGCAATAAATCCAACACCCGCTGAAATTCCAAAGTTCATATGCGTGACATGAAGGGCAAGAATACCGCCGATCAGTGCAAACGGAACATTGACTAAAACCAAACCTGCATCTTTGGCATTGCTGAACATAATAAAGAGCAGAATGAAGATACCGATCAGACTGATAGGAACGACCTGCCCCAGACGGGCCGTAGCGCGTACCTGATTTTCAAATTCTCCCGACCAGTTTACAGAATATCCTTTTGGAAGTGATTTTAATAACGGTTTCACACGGTTCTGGGCATCGGCAATTGTACTTCCCAGGTCACGTTCACGAACGGAAAACTTAACACCTATAAAACGTTTATTATTATCCCGGTACACAAAGGCCGGCCCGGTTACTGTCCTGATGGTTGAGATTTCTTTCAACGGTATTTTGCCTCCGGTCAAAGTCGGAACCATCAGCTGCTGGATATCGTCAACACTTCTTCGATACTGTTCTTCATACCGGAGACGAATATCGAACTTACGTTCCCCTTCATAAAGGATAGAAGCCGTTTTTCCTCCGATCGCCATTTCAATCACAGCCTGCACATCTGCCGTACTTACTCCATACTGCGCCATTTTATGATCATGCAGAATAACACTAACTTCCGGCTGGCCGATGTTCCGCAATATTCCCACGTCTTTAATTCCCGGTACATCTTTGATTGCTTCCAGAACCTGGTTTGCCTTCGTATTCAGTGTTTCCAGATCATCGCCATATATCTTAACCGCATTACTGGCATTCATCCCGGCAACAGCTTCTGCCACGTTATCAATAATTGGCTGTGAGTAGTTGTAATTAATGCCCTGAAATTCTTTGAGCTTGGTATCCATTTCCTCAATCAGCTGATCCTGCGTGATGTTCCTTTTCCATTCTGCCTTTGGTTTAAGGTTTACCTGCATTTGCACATAATAAAAACCTGACGGGTCAGTTCCGTCATTGGAACGTCCGGTTTGGGATAATACACCGTTTACTTCCGGAAACTCATTCAGTTTGGCCCGGAGTACAGTCACCATTTTAATGGTTTCGTTCAAAGAACTGCTCATTGGCATTTTGGCTTCTACCCAGAGTGCGCCTTCATTTAAGGTTGGCAGGAATTCCGTTCCTAACAGCGTCGATGAAAACAGACTTAATCCAAGAAAAACAGAAGCAAAAAGCACACTTAGTTTTTTATGACCGTAACACCATTCAAAACCATTTATGACGATCCGGTCGAAGAATCTAACGATAGGATTACTTTTCTCACGGACATTTTTATTCAGCAGAAATGAACATAAAACTGGCACAAGTGTCAGTGTGTAAAACAGTGCTCCTAATAGTGCAAATCCCAGTGTATAGGCAAGAGGCGTAAACATTTTTCCCTCCACTTTCTGAAAACTGAAAATTGGGATGAGTGCAGTGATAATAATCAGTTTTGAGAAAAAGATCGCTTTTCCCAATTCTCCACCTGTTTTTTTGATCAGACCGAGTTTTGAAAGCTTGTTAAAACGATCCATTCCGTTACGATGGGCGAGGTGATCGAGTGCTACAAAAATACCTTCAACCATTACCACGGCTCCGTCAATGATGATCCCGAAATCAATCGCCCCCATCGATAGTAAGTTTGCCGACATACCCTTCATTTTCAAACACATAAAGGCAAAAAGCAGAGCTAGAGGGATAATGATCGATACGATAACGGTTGTGCGCCAGTCCGCCATGAAAAGAAACACAATTACCGTAACCAGTACAATACCTTCGACAAGGTTGTGTTTTACTGTATGTGCACAAAATTCGATCAGGTTGTCCCGGTCGTAAAACGTTACCATTTTTACATCAGGGGGAAGAATTTTGGTATTTAATTCTTCAACTTTATCCTTAATGAGAGCTAAAACTGCACTCGGGTTTTCGCCTTTTCGCTGAACAACAATTCCTTCGACAACATCGTCATTTTCATCCAGCCCAACCTGGCCTACACGTGGCATGTCGGATTCTTTTACTGCCGCTACATCCCGCACCAGCACCGGATTGTCCTTTATATATTCTACAATAATATTTTCAATATCCGGGATCGAATTCAGCAGCCCGATTCCTCTCACTACATAAGCCTGACCGTTCTTTTCTATGACGTCACCACCAACGTTGATGTTACTTTTGGTAACCGCCTGATACACTTCAAGAGGAGTGATATTGTATTTAACCAGTTTAGTCGGATTAACCTGCACTTCATAGATTTTCTCACGCCCCCCAAAAGCAACGACATCGGCCACACCCGGGATGCTGCGTAACTGGCGGTCAATTACCCAGCTTTGCAGTGTGAGCAATTCCCGGCTGTCGCGGTCTTTACTTTTAAGTGTATATCTGAAAATTTCGCCGGTTGGACCGTACGGTGGCTGAACGTCGGGTTCGACGCCTTCGGGAAGTGAGATATTCCGTAGCTGATTATTCACCTGCTGCCGGGCAAAAAAGTCTTCCACGTTATCATCAAAAATGATCTTGATAATACTCAGCCCAAACATAGTCGTACTACGGACATTGGTTTTCTGCTGTACGGAGTTCATGGCCACTTCGATAGGCACCGTAACAAAACGCTCGATTTCTTCCGCACTCCGGCCGTTCCATTGGGTTACAATGATGATCTGCGTATTGGTAACATCCGGAAAGGCTTCCAGTGGTGTATTTTGATAGCTGACAACCCCTGCGATGATCAGCAGGCCGGTCATAAAAAATATGAAGAAGCGGTTTTTAAGAGAAAAACCAACAATTCCCCGAATGAATTTATTCATCTGAATATAGATTAACCGGATATCCGGTGCGATGATGGAATGGGAGCACTTTTAAACGGGCAAATGATTTTATGTCCAGAATATTCTGTCATTATATCATTCACTAATTCTATCATTTAATCATTTAGCGCATCATAAACCAAAAGCTGGTTTCTGGAAATAATCACGTCCCCGTCTTTAAGTCCGCTGCTGATGTAGGTACGGTTGGCCAGTGAACGGTAAATTTCCACTGCACGTGTTTCTATTTTGGAACGGCCGTGGAAAACCATCACCCAGTTTTTGCTGCGGTCAAAAATGATGGATTGCGAAGGAATGGCCTGCATCTGGTTGCCTTCTTCAAAATTCAGGTAAACGGTTGCGTGCATTTCCGGTTTCAGTTTAAAACCAACGTTTTGCAGCTGAATCCTGATTTTCATTGCCTTTGTTTCCGGGTCTAGTACATTGTAAATTTTATCAACTTTTCCTTTGAAGATCTGGTCAGGAAAACTGATCGTACGGACATCAGCTGCCATGCCAAGTTGTATCCTCGGGATATCGCTTTCATTTACATTGGCCATTACCCACACATCTGCAATCTGTCCTACGGTAAAAAGGCTTTCAGAATTATCCGACCGAAGCTGCATGCCCCGGTTTACATTTTTATCAATAATAAAACCATTGATTGGCGACTTGATGGTATAGTTGGTTGACTTCCCGATCCCGTATATAGAAAAAATCTCTTTAACACGTCTTAGTTCTGCCTGGGCTTTATCAACCATCTGGCGTGCTGAGATTGCATCGAGTTCAGGGACCAGTTTGCTTTCGTGCAAATCTTCGGTGGAAGACAGATTTTTTTGAGCTATCAGTAAGTCAGATTGTGCCTGAATCATTTGCCGTTCAAAATCAGCCACTTCTCCCGAACGGATCGTAGCCAGTTTCTGACCTTTTTTTACATTATCACCCAGTTCGACATTTACATCTTCCACATTTCCGCCAACGAGCGGGAATATTTTGATTACCTGATTTTCATCCGGAACTACCTTTCCGACAAGTGTAAGTTCATTGCGGACCATTTCCGTTTTTACCGTATCCAGCTTAATGCGGCTCATCATCGTATCAGAAAGCATGAAGGCTTTTACCTCTTCCTGCACTTCCTTTTTTTTGTTACAGGAAGTAGTCCAGCCAGCCAGCACAACCAGTAAAAGAATATAGGGGGAATTTTTCATTTTTATAATATGATTAGCAATGCCTTGAAATAGTTGAATAGGTCTGATTTAGTTGAAGAGCTCTTCACCGACGACAAAATTGAGTTCTTCATAGACTTTGATACGGTCTGCCTGGAGGCGGTTAAATTCCCGGATACTCTCATTGTAGGTTTCAATAAAATCGATGAATTCCAGCAAAGTGATGTTCCTCTTTTGAAAATTATCGTAGATTCCTTTGTTCAGTAGTTCAAACTGATTTGTAAACCGGTTTTCTACACTTTGGTAAGCATCTTCGGCTACATTTACCTTTTGCAGCGCAGCATCTACTTCATTGGAAATGCTGTTTTCCTTCGCTTGTTCGGCTGTCTTGTAGTAACTTATATTGCTTTTTGCAGCTTTGATGTTTCCCTGGTTCCGGTTAAAAAAAGGCAGATTCATGGATGCTGAAACCCCAAAGTAGTTGTTCTGATAATTGCTGGCCTGATCGTAAACCGCACCTAGTTGCAAATTGGGCACAGCCAGTGCTTTTTGCAGTGTATAGTTGAGCTCAGCCTGTTTTGTTGATGATTGCACAACTTTCAAATCAGCCCTGCTTTGAACAGCTTTGTCTTTCAGTGAATTAATTGTGAAATTTTTAATCTGATACCTGTTAATATCGGAGCTGTCCACAACAGGTTTAATGGGCTGTTCGGCATTCAGGTAGGTTCTCAGGTCACGCTGGTTTTCTGACAGTTCAAAGAGAATATTTGCACGGTCGTTGGTGAGCTGAAACAGCAGTGCTTTTAAACGGACGACTTCCTTTAACGAGATATTGTTCCGGTTATATTCCTTATCAAAGGCTGCGACGGTTGTATTGAGCGTAGCAATCTGATTGTCCAGCAAGCGTATGGTCTGACCTAAAAAGTAGGTTTCAAAAAAAATCTGGCGAAGGTCAAATTTTAGAGTTCGGATCAGATCATAGAACTGGAACTCGCTTTTACGGGTAGATTCGACATCCAGTGCAACCTGCTTATTCCGTTTGCCTGCACGTGTGATCATTTGCTGTATGCTGACCGCCTTTTGGCCCTGACGACCCACATCGAATAAACCGCGGGAAGGATTGTAAGCGCTTAGTTCAACACTCAGATTTGGATTATCCCAAAGCTTGTCCTGTATTTCCAGAGACTTGGCAATGTCGATCTGGTATCGTTCGGCAAGAAGTTCTAAGTTGTTTTTGAGAAAAAGGCTGTCAACCTGCCTGATATTGAGCCGCAGCGTATCCTGAGCGAATAAACTGCTGGAAATAAGTGTAAGAATTCCGATTATGTAAAGTCGCATGTTGTCTTTTTTTGAACATGCGATATTCGCACCCCGGTATTACAGGAGCCTTAAAATAACCTTAGAAAAAAATTAGAACATCAAATATGGTTAAGCTGTACCCGGAATTCGCTACCCTTTCCCAATTCGCTGGCCGCCGTGAGCGTTCCGCGGTGTAGCTCAACAATACGATGACAAATGGAAAGGCCGATTCCAAAGCCCGGCAGTTCGCTGGTATTTGATGAGCGGAAGAATGGATTGAAAATATGCGGCAGGTCTTCTTCGCTGATACCAATTCCCTGATCTTTTACACTTACATAGCAGTATTTTTCATCCGTCGAAATCAAAATCTGTGCTTTGTGATTATCTGAATATTTGCAGGCATTATCGATCAGATTAAGAAAAACACGCCTCAATAATTCTTCATTGCCTTCGATAACTGTCTCACGTTCGTTTTCAGGAATTGTTGTGTAATCAATGCTTACCGTGTAATTAGGGAAAGACGTAATCAATTCTTCTTTGGCAAGAAATACAAGGTCTTCAATACGAACCGGAAACATTTTCATACGGTCAATATTTTCATAGGATCTTGCCAGAAACAGCAGGTTATTTGTGATACTGATCAGGCGTTCTGTGTCCGAAAACAGGTTTGTAAAAACTTCTTCCAGATCCGGATCGTTTTTTACAAAACGCTGGCCAAGCTGGATCTCCGATTTTAATGCCGCAAGTGGTGTCCGAAGTTCATGTGAAGCATGAGAAACAAAACTTTTCTGCTGTTCAAATGCCTGATTCAGGCGATATAAAACGGTATTGAAATTGATGGCCAACTGCGCTATTTCATCTTTGCGGTTGCCTTCATCCAGTTTTTGTGATAAATTTTGTGCTGTTATCAGTGAAACCTGATCGTTAATGCTGCTGATAGGTTTTAAGGAATTTCCTGCAAAATAAATACCCAGAACAACAGTAACGCCAATTCCGACAAGTAGTCCCCACGTCAGTGTGCGGATCAGATTACTCTGCTTACTGCGCCCGAATTTGTCGTATGCCGATGCAAGTACAACCAGTGGTTCCCGGCCTTCGGTGTAAAGCAGGCCAATAACTTCGCTGTCTTCCTGAACAAATTCAATACTTTTTTTCTGCCGTACTTCGTTCAGTAATTCTGCGTGATAGGTAAGTAATTTATCATCTACACTGGAATAAATCAGGTCATTTTTAGAATTAAAAATCAGTACTTTTTCATCCAGCATTTCTGTTAACGTATTTTCATCAATTACTTTCAGCAGATTTTTGTCAATGCCATTTACTTTCACCAAAAGCCGGCATGTCGTGCGTGCCTTACTTCTGAGCCTGTCGAAAAATTCCTCCTGCCGGAAAGTAGAAGAGATGGTGTAGACAGCTACGGAAAACAGAAAAAGTAAAGCAGCTACAAGCACGGTAAACTGCAAGGCAATCCGGTCCTTAATTTTCACAGGTTTTCAATCAGTTTGTGGCCCGAAAGGCAAAAGCATGCCTGCCGGACATCCATTAGTGATCTTGTTTAATCTTCTTTTAAAATATAACCAAGCCCGGGACGTGTATGTATTAATTTTGTAGTGAAATCTTTATCTACTTTTTTGCGTAAATAGTTGATATAAACTTCAACAACATTGGTTCCGGGGTCAAAATTTAGATGCCACACATGTTCTGCCAGGTCCATCTTTGAAACAACACGTCCGCGGTTGATCAGGAAATACTCAAGCAGCGCAAATTCTTTTGCAGTTAATTCAATAGATTTCCCTGAACGGATTACTTCCTTCGTTCCAAGGTTCATTTCCAAATCTGCAATACGCAAAACCTTATTTTCATTTTCCGGGTTTCTGATTTCCGAGATACGGAGTGCAGCATTAATCCGTGCCAGCAGCTCTCTGAAATCAAATGGTTTTACAATGTAATCATCCGCGCCGCGGCCCAGTCCTTCCACCTTATCTTCAATTTCGCCATAGGCAGTGAGCATAATAATGGGAATGGCAGGTTTGTAAAGGCGTATTTGCTGGCAAACCTCGTAACCACGCATTCCGGGGAGATTTACATCCAAAAGTATCAGATCAAATTTCTTTTCCAGAGCCATCTGTTTTCCGGTAATCCCGTCTGCCGCTATTTCTGCTTCAAAATTTTCAGAAGCCAGTCCCCGGTAAATGTTCTGGGCAATGCGCCTGTCGTCTTCAACAATGAGTATTTTTTTCATTTAGGTATAAGTCAGGGAGGCGTGTGAAAGAATGTTTTAACCTCAATTGGCGCGAGGTTTTCGCAATAGTCGCAATTCGAAAACCTTGAAATCAAATCGATGTTTATCTGATTTACAGAATTTCAAGCGCCTGTTCCAGATCGGCGATCAAATAATCTGCATCTTCAAGGCCAACATACACTCTTGCCATGCGATGTCTTTCTATGGCAGGATCGAAATTTTCCGGTCCGATAGCCGCAGCCTGAGGCAGGATCAGTGATTCGTGACCACCCCAGGAAACGGCCACCAGAAAATGGTTGAGAGCATAGGTGAATTTCTCAATCTGTTGATACGAATCGGTTTTAAAAACAATTGTAAAAAGTCCGCATGCACCGGTCATTTGTTTTTTTGCAAGTTCAAGCTGAGGGAAATCAGTGTCAAAAGGAAAAATCACCCTCTCAATTTTAGAATGGTTTTTCAGAAATGCAATAACCTTTTCCGTGGTTTTGGTAATATGTGTCAGACGAACCGGCAATGTGCGCAAACCGCGCAGGATCAGCCAGGCGTTAAAAGGTGAAATACCTGAACCGTTATTCAGCAACTGTTCGTTAAAAATTTTTTGAAGCATATCTTTCCTGCCAGTGAGCACGCCTGCTATGGTATCGCTGTGACCACCGAGATATTTGGTGGCAGATTGTAAGCTGAGGTCAATTCCCAGCGCTATCGGTTTTTGGTGAACAGGAGAGGAGTAGCTGTTGTCAACGATTGTGATGATGCCGCGGCTTTTTGCAAGTTTGGCAACGGCTTCCAGGTCCTGTAACTCAAAAGTGTTGGAATTGGGTGATTCCAGATAAATAATCCGCGTTTCCGGTCTTAATGCATTTTCAAAATTTTCAATCTTTGTCCCGTCTATGTAAGTGGTTTCCACTCCAAAACGGGGCAGCATATTGTCAAACATCCGCCAGGCCCAGCTGTAAGGTTTGTCAACAGAAATGATGTGATCACCTGTTTTTACATTTGCCAGTATAGAGCAGAATATAGCGGAGGCTCCGCTGTTAAAAACCAGTGCATCTTCTGCTCCATCCAGTGCGGCCAGTTTCTTTCTTAATATTTCAATGGTCGGATTTTTTCCCCTTGAATACAAATAAGCTGAATCTTCGTCTTCAAAAGCCTTTCGGATATCTTCAAAAGAATCAAATACAAAATTGCTTGTCTGCATGATAGGTGGCGAAACAGCATTAAAATAAAGGCTGCGGTCTTCGCCAAGCTCATTCAGAATATGGGAAATTTCCATGGTTGGTATATAGTTGGATATTAATCTGTTTTAATTTATTCAGGCAGGAGACTGAAATACAATTCCTTTTTCAAGTGAATGGATGATCGCTTTGTTACTGTGGCCAAAATAGCAGGTGTCGATCCCCATATCTTCCATATTTTTTAGATGCATGCTGGTAAGGGGTTTACTTCGTGTCGTGGTTTGGCGGATGTATATGGCCCGTATACTTTTTGGGAATTCCCGACATATCGCTTCGTATATTTCCGGATCCTTTTGAGAGTCGTCGCCCAGTAAAATAAATTGCAGCTCAGGATAAAATCCGATGATATTCTGAATTTTTCTCAGTTTATGATCATGTGACCCGCCGCCGGTAGTGACAAAATCATCCAGGCCAGACTTTATCTTTTTTAATTTTAAAATCGCTTTCGGCAAACCATTCAGCTCGGCAAAGCGTACAATCATGTCATACAGATTCCATTCGCTGCTAGATACATAGAAAAAAATATTGCTTTGTATCTGCGGATGTATTCTACTTGCGAAAGATAAAAGCTGATAATGTTTGACGACATCATCAAACGGTTTTCTTGCCTGAACATTCTTGGAAAGTAACACGAATAATTTCCTGAATGAACGACGGCTGTGCGAAATCAGAAAGGTATCATCTATATCGGAAATGATACCATATGAACTGGTATAGGGAATAAAAAACTCTTCCTGACTGGTTGCCTTATACCTTTTTCCATTAATTTCTTCATCAACCGACACTTCATACGTATGCCATCCGCCGTCCGGTTTCTCTGTATATGGAATTTGAAAGCGGAAATATCCGTCTTCTTCTGCTGTGGTCTCTGCAACCACTGCCCCCACGCGCAACGTTACCGTCAGGCCGGGAATGGTTTTTATTGAAAACAGCTGCAGAATGGTTCTTGCATATCGAAAACCTTTTCGCGTATATTTATGGTCGCCGGATGGGTATTTCTCTACCAGATGGCCAAAAACAACTAGTTCTTTTTTGTTTGCATAACCCCGATACAATTTAATGTCACAATGTTCCATATACCACATTTTACCTTAAAGTCCCTAATTTAGACAATATGTTTTCAGAACGAAAAGTTTTGTTGGTTGTAAATCCGATATCGGGTGATTTGGATAAGGAGGAAGTTTTCGAAGCGGTAATTGAAAAAGCAAAAGTTGAAGGCTATGATCTTCGGATTTATTCAACGTCCGGCGAAGGAGATCAGGAAATTATCAGGGAAATGGTCAGCAACATTAATCCGGGAAGGGTCATTGTTGCAGGAGGTGACGGTACCATTTCACTGGTAGCCCAGGCTGTTTATGATCAGAATGTTATACTGGGAATTATCCCGGTTGGTTCCGCAAACGGATTATCTGTGGATTTTGCAATCCCCGCCGATCTGACGGAGTCCGTAGACATTGCTTTCGGATCCAATGCTGTTGACATTGATGCGGTAAGTATCAACGGTGAAATCAGCCTGCATTTAAGCGATATTGGACTGAATGCACTTTTAGTCAAAAATTATGAAAACAGCGATACCAGAGGGAAGCTCGGTTATGCCCGTGAAATGCTTAAAACGCTAAGCGAGCATGAGAACTTTCAGGTCAGGATTACTACGGATCAGGAAGTGATTGAAACAGAAGCCCTGATTGTTATTATTGCCAATGCCCAGAAATATGGAACGGGTGTTAACATCAATCCAATGGGAAATATGTCCGACGGATTTTTTGAACTTGTGATTGCTAAACGACTGGATTTTATTGAAACAGCAAAAATTATTACAGGAAACACAGATCTGAATCCGGATATTATGAAAATCATCTCTGTTGAAAAAGCCGTTATTGAGTGTCTGGACAGGGAAGTGTATTTTCAGATTGATGGTGAATATAAAGGCTTGGTACGCAGGCTGGAGGCTCAGATTCTCAAAGGCTATATTAAAGTGGCCATTCCCTGATTTCATAAACTCATTGTCTGGTCATCAGTAGTACTTACGGGTCCAATGTCTTTTTCGGGAGTTAACATTCCGTGTAATAAAATGAAATCGCTTTTCCTGTTTTTATTTACTGCTGTAATAGCTTCTAATCTTTTCGCCCAAACACCAGAACTTTGTCAGGGAGCCTATTTTACTGAGGCGGAGGGAAAGGCATTCCTGGAAGAACATGCAGTTACTTCAAAAACCGCTTGGGAGATTAGGGCAGCGCAGATAAAAAATCAGATACGGCTGGGGATGGGGTTACAAACCCTGCCGGTTAAGCCAAGATCAAAACCGATCATTCACAGCAAGAAAACAATGGATGGGTACACCATCGAAAATGTAGCTTTCGAAAGTTTGCCTGGCATTTATGTAACCGGCAATCTTTACCGTCCGTTTAAAAAACAAACTTCTTATGCAGCCATATTAGCGCCACATGGGCATGGTGAGAATCCTCACGGCCGTTTTCGTGAGCAAACGCAAAAACGCTGTGCAACGTTAGCACGAATGGGCGCAATCGTTTTTGTATGGGATATGGTCGGGCAGGGAGACTCAAAACAGAGTGAGCACAAAATGCCCAAGGCTTTGAAATTACAAACGATCAACGCAATACGTGCGCTGGATTTTGTTTCATCTCTTCCCGGTGTGGATCCGCAGCGGATTGCCGTTACAGGTGAATCGGGTGGGGGAACCCAGACTTTCCTGCTGGCCGCCCTGGACGACCGGATCAAAGTTTCTGTTCCCTGCGTAATGGTTTCTGCGCATTTTTTTGGAGGATGTGTTTGTGAAAGCGGTTTGCCGATTCATAAGAACGGAAGCTTTCAAACCAACAATGTCGAAATTGCGGCACTTGCTTCACCACGGCTAATGCTACTCATTTCTGATGGTGCCGACTGGACAAAAAACACACCGGAAGTCGAGTTTCCATTCATACAAAAAGTTTATTCGCTTTACGGTAAAAAAGGTTTGGTTGAGAATATCCATCTGCCCGATGAAAAACACGATTACGGGCCATCGAAGCGTAAAGCCATGTACAGTTTTATGGCAAAACATCTTAATCTGGATTTAAGGGCGGTCACCGGTTCAGACGGGCAAATTGACGAGAACCCATCAAAAGTTCTTGAACAGAAAGATCTGGAAGTTTTTAATGCTGCACATCCTCGTCCTGCTAACTATGTTGTGGGAGACGAAAAAGTTATGGGGTTGTTGTAGAAGTTTTAAAGGTTTTGATTTTATGAAATTGGTTCGGTTTGTTTGGTTGATAAGTGTGATTGCACTCCAAATTTTAAGTGGTTGTAAAAAGGAGAGCGACATCCTTACTGACAAGAAAGATTTATCAATTATTGCTGGTGAAGTTTTATCAAAGGAGGATTTTAAATATCATGTTTTTGACCCTAAGGTGGTTGTAGAACCAGTTCAAAAATGCTATACTTCTAACGGAACGGTGGCTTGTGGTATGGTTGAAGGTGTTTATAGGGCTGATTTGGATAATAATGGTAAGAACGATATTGCATTCTCCAGTGCGGTTTACGGCTCTTTTGATATGATTGTTGAAAGCAGAATACATCTTAGCAGATCGTACAGTATTTGCCCTGTTCCAATCAAAAAAGGAGGAGTTATTTCCAGTAATTTGGAGTGGGTTTCACATTTAACATTATTTGATAGCCTGGCAGGAAATGGTATTTCATATAAAAACAGGTATGACACAAAAAGTGAAAAGAGCCTATGGGAGGAGCAGTCTTATATGGCTCTGAGAAAGATTGAAGGGACAGATACCACATTTGGCTGGATCGAAATGAGAATTGTTGATTTTAATAAGATAAACATATTTGCTTATGGTTATAAGAATAAATGAAAGAACTTCTTTCATGATACTTAAATAAAGTTTAAGCCTTATTCTATGATCATCATCATTGTATTAATTTCCATTCTTTTCATCGTTCTTTGCTCAACCGTTTTCAAAATGCATCCGCTTGCCGGTTTGCTTCTGGCTGCATTGGGTGTGGGAATATTTGCCGGTTTACCAATTGATAAGCTGGCTGAAACAATTGGGAAAGGTTTTGGAGAACTGATGTCCAAAATCGGGCTGATGGTGATTCTTGGTTGTGTGATCGGTGCAATCTTAGATAAATCGGGTGCTGCCATTAAAGTAGCGGACGTGATATTAAATTTATTTGGAGAAAAGCGCCCGGCACTTGCCATGTCTGTCATTGGTGCCATTGTGGGTATTCCGGTTTTCTGTGATTCAGGATTTATTATTTTACACAAACTAAACCAGATCGTAGCAAAACGTACAAAAATCCCTCTGGCTACTATTTCTCTTTCTCTGGCCGGAGGCTTATTTGCTACACATACACTTGTTCCCCCCACACCCGGCCCGCTTTCTGCCGCTGGTAACCTCGGTATTGCTGACTCAATCGGTCTGGTCATTTTGATCGGTTTGATTGTTTCGATTCCAAGCTTATTTCTGTCTACCTGGTTTGCAGCGAAATATGCCAAAGATGTGCAGATTATTGAGGAAGCTTCGGAGCATGATGTCATACCTGAAACCCACAAGCTGCCTCCGGCCTGGAAAGCTTTTATGCCTATTTTGTTACCGATATTGTTGATTACGCTGGCATCCTTTGCAAAGATTTTAAACTTTCCTGCTGATCTGGTAAAATGGCTTGGATTTTTTGGAAGCCCGTTGGTTTCATTTTTGCTGGCTATCTTTTTCAGTTATTCTCTTTTTCCTGAAAAAGCTTCTGAAAAAATGATGGCGTGTTTTAAAAGTGGTATCGAACATTGCGGAACCACGCTGGTACTGGTTGGAGCGGGAGGAGCTTTTGGCGCTATTCTAAAAGAAACACCTTTAAAAGAAATGGTCAGTGAATGGCTGACAAAAAATGAAATGTCAGGCGGATATCTGTTACTTATTGCTTTCTTTATAGCAGCCTTTTTTAAAACAGCTCAGGGATCGACTACGTCTGCAATGGTTTTAACAACGAGTATTTTAGCGCCATTACTGGTCACGCTGGGTTTTGAAACGCCTTTGCAGGTTACATTTGTAGTAATGGCAGTAGGCAGTGGTGCAATGGTGGTTTCACATACCAATGATGCCTGGTTTTGGGTTGTGTCGCAGTTTACAGGAATTTCGGCAAAGGATACGTATCGGACACATACAATCCTCACAGGACTACAAGGTGTTGCAAGTTTTGCGACGACATTTTTGCTTTATCTGGTTCTTTGCTAACTGTTAATATTTCGGTGCGCTGCACCTTTGAATGATAATTGGTAATTTTTATTTCTACAAATATCATGGTGCGCTGCACCAAAGCCAGGAAGCCTTGTTTGTATTTCCACAAATATTTCGGTGCGCTACACCTTTGAATGATAATTGGGAATTTTTATTTCTACAAATATCAGGGTGCGCTGCACCAAAGCCAGGAAGCCTTGTTTGTATTCCTTGGTGAGGTTTCTGCAAATATTCTGGTACGCGAAACTTATTTATTTATGATTTCTTGTGCCGGTAACAGGTGCGTAGCACCGCAATATTTGTAGATCGTTAATTCCGCCAGGCGGTTCAAGGTGCAGCGCACCGGAATATATATGTATCTCGAAACAAAAAAAGGACGACCCTTGCGGGCCGTCCTTTTAAAATATATCTAAGAATTAAACTCCTAATCCTGCCAGTACTTCTGAAACTTTCGCAGCCGCTTCTTTGAATTCAATTGCGGACTGAACTTTCAGACCGGATTCGTTGATGATACGTGCACCTTCTTCTGCATTTGTGCCCTGCAGACGAACGATAATCGGAACAGGTATCTCACCAATTGCTTTGTATGCTTCAACAACACCAGCAGCAACACGGTCGCAACGAACGATACCACCAAAGATGTTTATCAGAATGGCTTTTACATTCGGATCTTTCAGAATGATACGGAAACCTGCTTCTACGGTACGTGCGTTCGCGCCACCCCCAACATCCAGGAAGTTAGCCGGATCACCGCCTGATAACTTGATAAGGTCCATTGTAGCCATAGCCAGACCAGCACCGTTTACCATGCAACCTACATTTCCGTCAAGTTTTACATAGTTCAGGTTATTTGCTCCTGCTTCAACTTCTAAAGGATCTTCCTCGTTGGTATCACGCATTTCAGCAAGTTCAGGATGACGGAACAAAGCGTTGTCATCAAGATCTACCTTTGCATCAACGGCAAGTATTTTATTGTCAGATGTTTTCAGAACAGGGTTGATCTCAAACATAGCTGCATCACTTTCGATGTAAGCTTTGTAAAGAGAACCGATGAACTTAACCATTTCCTTGAAAGCATCACCTTCAAGACCTAAAGCAAAGGCAACTTTACGTGCCTGGAATGGCTGTAAACCCACTTTTGGATCGATCCATTCTTTCATGATCTTTTCCGGCGTATGTTCAGCAACTTCCTCAATGTCCATTCCGCCTTCGGTGCTGGCCATGATTACGTTACAGTTTCTGCCGCGATCAAGTAAAATAGATAAATAATATTCTTTAGGCTCACTAGCGCCCGGATAATATACGTCTTCTGCAATAAGCACTTTATTTACACGCTTTCCATCAGGACCAGTCTGGTGCGTAACAAGTACTTTACCAAGAATGTTGTTTGATATCGTACGCACATCTTCAACAGATTTGGCAAGCGCAACACCACGTTGTTCAGTACCAACTATTCTGCCTTTTCCACGCCCACCGGCATGGATCTGAGATTTAACCACATACCATTTGGTACCTGTCTGCTGGCTAAGCTCACGTGCAACTTCTACCGCCTTGTCGGGCGTGTCGGCTACAAGCCCTTCCTGAATACGAACGCCGTATTTTTTCAGAACGCTTTTGCCTTGATATTCGTGAATATTCATGAGTATAAAAGTAAATTGGTATTTTCACGGCAAATTAAGGAATTAATCAAAACGGGCGTAGATTTTTGCCCAATTATCTTTTCGGAAAATGAATTTACTTCAGGCAAAAGGAATAAAACGTACTTATGGCTCACTTCAGGTTCTGAAAGGAATTGATCTTGAAGTGGAGAAAGGAGAAGTGGTTGCGATTGTTGGGCCGTCCGGAGCCGGAAAAAGTACATTTTTACATATTCTGGGAACGCTTGACAGGCCGGAAGAAGGACAGGTTTTTATCGAGAATACCAACGTGTTTACGCAAAAAGATAAGGATCTGGCCAGGTTCAGAAACGAAAAGATCGGATTTATTTTTCAGTTCCATAATCTTCTGGCCGAGTTTACAGCACTGGAAAATGCCTGTATGCCCGCCTACATTGGCGGGGTAATGAAAGAAAAAGAAATCATTTCCAGAGGAAAAGAATTACTTGATTTACTGGGCCTTACTGATCGTATGGATCACCTGCCTTCACAGCTATCCGGTGGTGAGCAGCAGCGTGTAGCAGTGGCACGCGCATTACTGAACAAACCTGCAATCGTACTTGCCGACGAACCCAGTGGCAATCTGGATTCACATAATGCGCTGGATCTGCATCAGTTATTTTTTAAACTCAGAGATGAATTCGGTCAAACTTTCATTATTGTTACCCATAACGAGGATCTGGCTGAAATGGCGGACCGGCGCCTGGTGATGCAGGATGGAAAGATGCTATTATAAAAATTCTTTAAAAAAACTTTATATTTTTTTAAAGAATATGTGACCAGTGTTTTAAAGCTCCGTCATAATGTCGAAGTTTTTCATAACGTTGAGTAAAGTGAATAGCCTCCTGGAATTTTTCGGGCGGTTATTTTTTTGTCATTAACTTCTATAACTGCTAAATATTCTTTAACTCCCTAAAAATCAAATAGCCTCCCGGAAATCTCCGGAAGGCTATTTGATTTTTATATTGGATGTCGATTACATCATTCCACCCATTCCGCCGCCGTGGCTGTGGCCACCGCCTGCCGGAGCTTCTTCTGGTTCGTCAGCAATTACACATTCTGTTGTAAGCAACAGACCTGCAATTGAAGCTGCGTTTTCCAAAGCAAGACGTGAAACTTTCTTAGGATCGATAATACCAGCTTCCAACAAGTCTACATAAACATTGTCTTTCGCATTATAACCGTAAGCACCAGTTCCTTCTTTCACTTTCGCAACTACAACAGATGGCTCCTGGCCAGAGTTGGAAACGATTGTTCTTAAAGGAGCTTCAAGAGCTACACGGATGATATTGATACCTGTTGTTTCGTCATCGTTACTTCCTACAAAGCCTTCAAGAGCAGCAGTTGCACGGATATATGCAACACCACCACCAGCTACGATACCTTCTTCAACAGCAGCACGGGTTGCGTGCAATGCATCGTCAACACGGTCTTTTTTCTCCTTCATTTCAACCTCAGTTGCAGCTCCGATATAAAGGATAGCTACACCACCTGACAATTTAGCCAGACGTTCCTGAAGTTTTTCACGATCGTAATCAGAAGTTGTATTTTCGATCTGTGCTTTGATCTGGTTTACACGGCCCTGAATATCTTCAGAATTTCCTGCTCCGTTAACCAAAGTAGTATTGTCTTTGTCGATAATTGCTTTTTCGCAAGTACCCAGGTAATCCAAAGTAACGTTTTCCAGTTTGAAACCACGTTCTTCGCTGATAACCTGTCCACCTGTGATCACAGCGATGTCTTCAAGCATTGCTTTACGGCGGTCACCGAAACCAGGAGCTTTAACAGCAGCAACTTTCAGGGCTCCGCGGATTTTGTTTACTACCAATGTAGCCAACGCTTCTCCGTCAACATCTTCTGCCAGGATAAGCAAAGGACGGCCAGTTTGTGCAACAGCTTCAAGAACCGGAAGAAGTTCTTTCATTGAAGAAACTTTTTTCTCAGAGATCAAAATGTATGGACGCTCAAGATCGGCTTCCATTTTCTCAGTATTGGTAACGAAGTATGGAGAAAGGTATCCACGGTCGAACTGCATACCTTCAACAGTTTTAACTTCTGTTTCAGTACCGCGTGCTTCTTCAACAGTGATTACACCTTCTTTTCCTACTTTTTCCATCGCTTCAGCAATCATTTTACCGATTTCTTCATCATGGTTTGCAGAAATTGTTGCAACCTGAGCGATTTCTTTTGAAGTAGAAATAACTTTTTTCTGTCCTTCAAGATTTTTAGTGATAACAGCAACAGCTTTATCAATACCGCGTTTCAAATCCATTGGATTTGCACCGGCAGCTACGTTTTTAACACCGATTGAGTAAATCGCCTGTGCCAGAACAGTTGCAGTTGTAGTACCATCACCAGCTGAATCAGCCGTTTTGGAAGCTACCTCTTTAACCAGCTGAGCACCCATGTTTTCGATAGGATCTTTCAGGTCAATTTCTTTTGCAACAGTTACACCATCTTTCGTGATGCTTGGAGAACCGAATTTTTTATCGATTACTACGTTACGTCCACGAGGTCCTAATGTTACTTTAACGGCGTCAGCCAACGTATCCACACCCTTTTTTATCTTATCGCGGGCTTCGGTATCAAAAAATATTTTCTTAGACATACCAATTAATAATTTGAATTAACTTTTAAAAATTTAAAAAACTTATAACCAGAAATTATCCGATAATCGCATAAATATCTGATTCACGCATAATAAGGACATCTTTTCCTTCATACGCCAGCTCAGTACCTGAGTACTTGCCATACAATACGGTGTCACCTACCTTAACAGTCATAGGCTCATCTTTTTTACCAGGTCCTACTGCAACAACAGTTCCGCGTTGTGGTTTTTCCTTTGCAGTATCAGGGATAATGATACCAAATGCTGTTTTTTCTTCTGCTGGGGCTGGTTCTACAAGAACACGGTCAGCCAGAGGTTGTACGTTCACTTGTATTTCTGCTAAAGTTGACATAGATATTAAACGTTTTATTTTATGATTGTCAGTATTTGCTTTGACTCAACTTTGCTTAGCACAATCTGTGCCAATAGATAAGGGCTGACATTTTTTCAGACATAGTGTGACAATTTTGTATGTTATCCTGTGGAAATATCATTTTTGAAGTATTGTACCTGTCAATCAGCGTAAAGTTTTGCTTTGTCAAACCAAATGTTTAAATTTTCACAGTACCAAATTGATTCTGTAAGATGACAAAACTTGATAGTAATTGGCTGACTGAAGGCATTTTTGATTTTGAGTACAAAAAATATGTCTTGATGGCATACTTGCAGCACATTGACAGTCAGTTTATGGCAAACCGGCTTTATCCATATTTACCTGAGTTGAAAATGCATTTTGATTCATGCGTTACTTTCAGGAACAGTCAAAACACATTGAGAACTTCTTTCCCTAAAAATGTTACAGGCATAGACCAGAATACATGGAGTCTGATTTATGAAGAAACGGTTCAGGATAATTCTTATCTGTCAGAACTTAGTTATGTTCTGGATTTTGCAATCCCCAACTTTTCAAGGAAATTTAATGAAGGAAACGAGCGATTTTCAGAAATAGGGGAGAATATCCGTATATCGCCGGTTGGCATTGTTCCTTTGCATATTGAGGAAGGTTACCTTTTCTTTTTTCATACTTTTAAAAGTATGATTACCATTTTTCAATATCAGCTGGCACTTTACAACGAAAGAAAAGAGCGGTATTTGAAAACAGTTTTTGTAGATTCTGTCCGGCTGGGGTTGGGTAATTCGGTCGCACAGATAAAAGTAGATCTGGCCAAGAAAAATAAATCCCTGCCAAATCCGGCTACATACATTGTTGAATCAAAATACGATTACCCTTTGCAGGAAACACTTTTGCCGGTGGTTCAGCGGCTGATGATACAGCAAATGAATGTGGCTTAAAAGTATATATACATAAAAAATGCAGCTAATAAAGACATATGTTAGTCTGTATTAGCTGCAAATAAAACTGATCGTTTTTCTTATTTTGTAGTGTCAGCAGGAGCCGCAGGTGTGGTTGCTGCCGGAGCTGTTCCGCTTTGTGCAGGAGCAGGAGCAATATTTCCACCTGGAACAACTGTATTTTGTGCCTTTTCAATGTTTACGCTTCTTACTCCGCCGCCATCATTGTTGCCGCTGGCAACAACGTAAGATGCCAGTGAGATTAATATCACTGCGCCTGCGAGTCCCCAGGTGATCTGCTCAAGCAAATCGGTTGTTTTTTTAACACCAAACATTTGCGTAGTACCGGCTCCGCTAAATTCGCTGGATAAACCACCGCCTTTGGAATTTTGAACCAATACAACCAGAATTAACAAAACTGCGATAATCGCAACGAGAATAATCAAACCCAAATACATGCCCTTATATAATTAATGATTGAATGTTTTAATGATTGAATGACGAATAAGTAAATGGCTGCTCACATATCACCTTTTACTTTTCACCTCTGTATAATTCACTTAATTTTTTCGCAAAGTAATTCCTTTTTTCCGGATTTTTCAAGATCAATTTCTGATAAAGATCAATTGCTTTCTCTGTTTTCCCCTGACGGAGTAGAATTTTGGCAAATGCTTCTGTTTCAATTAATCCTGTTCCTGACTCGGCAACCCGCCCGCTGACATTAATGACGATAGGCTCTACATTACTTTCCTGACGGCTGATGCGGGGATTTTTCTTCATAAATCCCTGTATGATCAGCTGCTGCCTTTTTTGCTCTTCGGACTTCTGCGCCTGTAAATCAGGTATTTCATGTGCTGCAAGTTCCGTTAGGATATCGTCCGTCTGCGGTATTAACGTGTCTTTGGAAATAGTAACTTTTTCAACATCTACCGTTGTGTCATATCTTTCATGTCCTTCCACCAAATGCTGGAGCGCAATTCTGCTCAGAGCATATGCAGCAGCAAGCGGTTTTGTTTTTTCGAGTTCATCTGCACCTGAAACGCTGGAAGCTTTTGCTAAAAGAGAATAATTGATCTGACAATATGGAAACGCCTTGATGGTTGCTTCAAGTTGTGGAATCGAACCTGCATCAAGCTCATTGGGGAATTTAACCAAGTTATTGAACGTATCCTTATCAACGATTGTCATGAACCGCTCTGATTTTATGTAAATTAAAAAATGAAATTACGGAAAATTGGGTCGTTCTTACCAGTCTGCTGCTGATTTATTAAATATTTGCTGAATAAGGTTTTCCTGAATGGTTGGCAACAATCTAGCTTCATTCTGATCAAGTGTCTGATCCTGTGGGAAATCCGCATAATAAGTAAATGCCTGGTCAAAATTCTTGGTCTCATCTTTTCCATTTGTAAAGCGAACCTGTACGGTAACGTTCAGCCTGTTGAGGCCTGCCTGGTCATTGGCAGTGGGAGCTGCCGGCGTAACATCATAACCTGTAATTGAACCTTCCAGAATCAGATCGCCGCCGCTTGGCAGGCTCGTAAGACTGGTGTTTTTTTGAAAATATTCTTTCAGCTGCTCTGTAAGGCGTTGCGGAAGGTTAGCTGGTCCGCCCGCAGTTCCCATTGTAAAATTTACAATAGAAAATGTTTTAAGATCCGGAGATAAATTTGTCCCGCTGAATGAATAAATCCCACAGCTGGAAATGAAAAACGAAGTGTTAAAAATGAAGAGAATAAACATCACCTTTTTTGCAAAAGAAGTGATGTAGTTTTTATTAAAATTATCTTTTAAGAACGAAGTCATTTTTGTTGTTTCAATTTCCGTTTACTCTTCTATATCGTATTGTTTGATCTTGCGATACAACGTTCTTTCCGATATTCCCAATGCGCTGGCAGCGTATTTTCGTTTGTTATTATTTTTACGAAGCGCTTTGATAATCATCTCCTTTTCCTTGTCTTCAAGCGAAAGTGATTCTTCTTCTGCGGCAACATGTACCACATCTTCAATCTCACTGCGTTCGTCGGAATATCTGTCCAGATCCACGTTTCGGGAATGGGGGGTCAGCAGGCGGGAAGGCTCAACGGTAGGCTGAGAAATGACGGGCTCAGGGTTGTTCAGCGAGCTAAATAGCTCCTGGTGGTCTTTTAAAATTTCTCCCCCATACTTTTCATTTTCCAATACGTTCAAAACCAGCTTTTTAAGCTCAGTTACATCACGCCGCATGTCAAAAAGGACCTTGTAAAGCAACTCTCTTTCTGAAAAGGAATTTGCCGATTCTTCATTACTTCGTACCGGAACCAACGCTTTGCGGCTGGACGGCTGTACCGGGTTTAAATAATGATTTAACGTAGCAGCACTGATCGGCAGGTCTTTATCTGTTTCAAGAATAGTGATCTGTTCGGCAATATTTTTTAGCTGGCGTATGTTTCCGGGAAAGGCATACTGACCTAAAAGCGCTTTGGCATCTGCATCCAGCCGTACCGGTTTGGTTCTGTATCTTTCCGAAAAATCATTAGTGAATTTTCGGAAAAGCAGCAGTACGTCTTCATCCCGGTCGCGGAGCGGCGGCACATAAATGGGTACGGTGTTCAGCCGGTAATAAAGGTCTTCGCGGAATTTGCCATTGTTGACTGCTTCAAGCAGATTGACATTGGTTGCTGCTACTACGCGTACATTGGTTTTAAGCACTTTTGAAGAACCAACCCGGATGTATTCCCCATTCTCCAGAACGCGGAGTAGTCGCGCCTGTGTTCCAAGGGGCATTTCACCCACTTCGTCAAGGAATATAGTTCCGCCGTTCGTTGTTTCGAAATAGCCTTTTCGTGAATCCAGGGCACCGGTAAATGCGCCTTT
>Ga0265797_10002754_pt1 | contig 29079 bp, 32 predicted proteins | sample P2T30metagenome_FD_192433 | JGI IMG/M metagenome (GOLD analysis project Ga0265797, IMG submission 192433) | Plant litter microbial communities from East Loma Ridge, Irvine, California - P2 T30 | ecosystem: Environmental > Terrestrial > Plant litter > Unclassified | place: USA: California...
CCGCCAGGCTTACTAGACTGTGCAGAGGCAAGCGTGTGCTGAAGATTGGAGGAGACGCCCTCGAACACCACCCTTCCCGCATCCCTCCGCGCGCTGGTGGCTGGGCTGGTAGGCGAAGAGGGTACTGTACCACCAAGCCAGCGTCCACAAATAGAGTGGTGGGTGGGTGGTGTGATTTTTAGTACTGCGGTTGGTAGTAAGCAGTGATGCTACTGTAAGATGGCAGTCTGTCTATATGGCATATCATAGAGTATGCTTAGCGTCGTCGTCCACTCGAGAGATTCATGTCGAGTCGTGTATAAGATTGGACAGGAGACACGTGGGAACAGCAACAAAACTTCAATCAAATTGCTGTCAACGACTCGGGTAAATTCGGTCCCACAAGTCTCGATATGAGCTCTTCTTGCTCTTCCTGTCCTGCGTACGAAAGCCCCGTATTCAAACCTTATCATGGTTTCATTCAGCTCCGAAAGCATCGCAAAAACCTTGTGTGTAAGATGGCGTTTCTAGAAGATCTGCACCATGATCGTTACCGGAATTCCACCGGCGCGCTAATGTCACCTCGTATGCAGTGTCAGCGACTTGCAACATGGACATTCTTGTTTGATACGTTTGGATATTTCGTGGCGCTCGACTTCTAGCACCGAGGTGTAACTGACTGAGACTGACGGATTGCGAGAGGGATGATATCCTTATTGTGACACTTTTCAGCATCAAACGTGCCGAATTGTCTCACGGTGCGGAGACAAAGCAGGTGGGAGGTGATGGACTCGAGTGAGTGGTAATTCAGATGCTAGAGGCGCAAGCCTGGTGTTGGTGTAGCTGTCGTGAATCGCTCAGTGTCATTTAGCAAGTCAGACCGAGGCATTTACCTGCCAGTAATCACTGCAAGAACAGACGATCGCACAGCTGAAGGACAAACATGATGTTCAGCCCGTGAATAAAAGGAACTGTTAACAATACTAGGTATACACTTCCACCCTGCGCCTCTAAGCAGCGCTCTTGCCCTTCTTCGAGCCACCGGCCTTGAAAGCCGCGCCTCTCCTCGCACTCCTGTCCGTAGGCTTGCCCTGTTTTTGAGGGCCCTTCTTGTTCTTTCCACCACCCTTGCCACCAAGCTTCAGACCTGTGTTACCCTGCTTCTGAGTCGCTCTGTGACCCTCGAACACGAACGCTTCAGGCCTCTTGAAGCCTGCAAGGTTGTGGGCGGGCCTGTCTTCTCTAGGTCCCTTGTTCGCCGCTTTTTGTTGATCCTTCAGCAGAGCGGCAGCACCAGCCTTGCCAACCATCCTGCTCTGTCTACCCAGTTGCGCAGCCTCTTCCTGGGTGATCTTGCGCTGGTAGCCGCTTGGTGCAGCCGCTTTGGTGTTTGAGCCGGGGCGACCAGAGCCAGGCCTTGCGTTTCGCTTTTGTGCTTTTGCGCGCGAGACACGCAGCTTTCTGGGGAGCATAGGAGGGAACTTCTTCTCGTTGTCCAGGAGGGCCTTCTCGACGCTGTTCTCGTCGACGAACTGCACGTACGCAATGCCCTTGCCAACACGTGTGATGCTGTCGCGAATAACACGCACCGACTCGACGGCACCGTGACGCGACATCGTACGCCAGAGACCTTCCTCGTGATCTGCGGGCTGCTTGCCGGGCTTGCGCACTTCGCGACCGTCGGCGGCGTTGGCAGCTTGAATGTTGGTCTCGTCGTCGACGAAGCCCAGGTTGCCGATGAAGACGCAGCGCTTGTGGTCCACGACAGAGGGGTGAGCGATTTCGTCCACACGAAGGTGGCGGTCGAGGGTCTTGGTTGCATTCAGGCGGCGAGCGGCCTCGCGTGAGAGAATGGGCGAGCTGTAGACTGCGTATGCGTTGGTAGATTTTGTTGTGGCGTCCATGAGTTCCTTCTTCGCATATGCGGCCTTCTTGGGGAGAGATGCGTCGTAAGGTGTGCTGCGGAAGCGGATAGATTCAAGCTTGAACTTGACATCGGGGTGCTTCTTCTGCACTTCGGGGAAGAATGAAGTGAGGTGTGCGATGAAAACCCTGCGTGCGGATTTCGAGGTGATTGCTGAGGTCGATACGTTTCCGAGGAAGACTGTGCGGCTGGCTTTGGTGAGGTCGTTCTCTTCTTGTTGAGTCTCGTGCTTGGGCACAGGGGAAGATTTCCTGGCCTTCTTGGTGCTCTTCTCGTCTTCGGCTTCGTCTTCATCGTCATCCTCGTCGTCTATCATATCATCGTCGCTCTCTGCCTCAATCTGCACATCCACGCCGTCGTTGTCGTCGTCGCTCTCCTCAGCCTCGACATCCTCGCCCTTTTGGCGCTTAGCAGCGCGTTCCTTTTGAGCAGCCTCTGCCTCCTGTGCCTCCTCTTTCTCGAGTTTGCGCATGTAGACATCCTCGATCTCGTCGCCCGCATCCTTGCGCTTCCTCTTGCGCTTCTTGTCGTCCTCTGGTGCTTGCGCGACCGCCTTGCTGGTCTCCTTGGCAATGTTGACTACCTCATCGTCGGCTCCATCGTCAAAGTCCTCGTCGATTTCGCTAAGCTCGGCATCCGGGTCCTCGTCCTCGGAGTGTCCCTCGGGCTCTGGTACGATCTCCTGGCGTGTAGGTGGTGTAGGCTAAGAACATTAGTTTTACGTCCATGCGTAGTATTTCTGTACTACACATACCTGTGCGGCGAAAAGAGACGAAAGCACTGGGTTCACAGCCTTCTTGTCGGCAAGTAAAGATGCGGCAGTAGCCTTTTCGACCGAGGATTTCTCGTCCTTCTTGCTCTTTTTGGCGGACTTGTCCTTCTTGGAGCTCTTCTCCACCTTGGGACTCTTATCAGTTGATTTTGGGCCCATGGTGATTTGTGTGGTGGTCTAGTGTATTCAGCTCGAGTGTTGATTCTCCAAGCAACGGCAAGCCAACTTGTGATATTTTTCGAAGCAAAGCTTCGAGGCCCTGAGACTAGCTGACGCGCTGATTGGCTGGAAGGGCTATGACATCGCAAAGCCGGAAGCACGAGTGCAGCACGAGTGGAGGAGGATAGTACGCTTGTGCTTGTGCTTGTCCCTCGTTCATCTGCTGTCTGCTGTCTGCTGTCTGCTGTCTCTCGCCCACAACACACGCCTCAACACAATCCTCACCAAAACTGCTCACGCCGACCATCCTTAGCCACGCCTTTCACTGGCGTGCGAGGCCATCATACCGACCCATCAGCAGCGCGCTCCTCTGCACCTAAACCCGTCCGCCCTCTCGATTGCCGATACCGCAAAACCAGTGCGTCGCGCACACCCGCCCTGCTCTCGAGCGCTGCGCCGACTCGACACCATTTTCACATTGGACTCCTCCAGCCTGTATACCACGGCTTGAGGACGAGCCCAATCTACGTTGTCGAGCATTTGCGAACACCCGCGCACCACCTAGGGCCATGGCGTCGCCAGCCACTGCGCGTCGAACTGAGCCGCTACACGATAGTAAGTGCTCCCACTAGAATACGGGCATCGCACGGCGCCATGCTGTTCCCAATCGCAAAATTGGCATCTTTCGCTAACTTGTGCCTGCGCAGACCACGATGCCGACTCTGGCCTACACACTCCTCTCCGCGCAGCCCACCACACCCCTGCTAGGACACCCACACCCCGCCCTTCCATATCGCCTCTGAGCACCGCCTCAAAGGCCCCTCGAGGCTCGCCTATCGCTACAAGAGATGCTACAATGCGAGATGTTGAACTCGACCAAATAAGTGCCGAGGCTCTCGACGCTGCCGATCGCCCAGAAGCCGAAATCGGCGACATTCCTGACGACCGCTCGAGTAGTCTCAGTGAACCCGAGGACGTGGATGACGATGAGGAGGGATTGAGATATGTGGCCAATGGTGCAAGAGGTGTCAATTTGCCGCCTGCGCAAAAAACTCTAGAGGTGGATTCTGAAGCCGAGACTGAAAGATTGGAGGAATCTCCGCGAAAATCAAGGCAACACGCAGACAGCACTGGCAGGACGCCTAGTAAGCTCAGCAAGGCTGCTGGCGTGGAAGACGATCTGTCGGAGCCACCATCGCCTCTGCCGACAGGCCCAGGCGCTGCTTCTAGTACGTCAACTATCGAGACGGCCGGTAAGGCTTCTCCAGGCCCTGCAGAACCGATGTGGCCCTCACCTTCAGTACGCGACACTAATGCGACAATTTTAGGACAAAAGCGCAAGCGCTCAGATGCCGAGGACAGCCCTCTCACAAGCGAAGAATCGGACATTGAACAGTCGCCTAGAAAGCGAAGCCAAGGCCCTTCCACACATCCGCTCGAGGGCGAGGTCGCGCAGTCCACAGAACCGAACGGCGCCGACGATGCGCAAGAGATTGAAGAAACTGAGATTGCCGAGGTCGAGGATGTTGAAATCCCAGCTGCATTGCCCACGAAAGGCTTGAAAGGCAAGAGAGGCCGCAAGCCTGGGAGAAAGTCCAAGGTGCAAGAAGAAGTTGAAGAAGTAGAAACTGCGGACCCTACAGCGGGTATTGATGGTGATGAGGCGGTGGACCCTGAACCCAAGAGCGAGGAAGAGCTCAAACAGAAGGGAGAGGCATCTTCTTCCTTCGAGGATCTCGCGAAACAATTCACGGCGTTCCGACAGCGCCTCGTCAACGAAAGTCTGGCATCGGTTGAGCACGAGCTGCAACTACTCAACCAGCCCGATTGCATGCACCCGGAATTCTTGCGACAGGTTTCGTGTATCGACGACCGACGAGCTAAGCAGATTCGCGAGGCGAATGCTTTCTACCGGTATCGCATGCAGTCGGTGCGCCAACGTACACTGGGAGAACGTGCACAGCTCCATTCGCAATACTTCCAGACGGCTCGCGAGCTTCGGGAGAATATGCTCTATGAGCTTGGTGAGGACTGGTACGGCATCCAAAAGGAACGCCGACAACAGCACCAGGAAGGCGAAGAAAGGTTCTTGTACAAGCTTCCGAGCAAGAAAAGCGCGCAAATCCGGCAACAAGCAAAGTACAACCAGGAGGTCAGCGTGCTCAGCGGTGTTGCGAAGTACGTTGGGTTCCCAGCTGCGCCAAACATCTCTGGTGTCGAAGGATCCGGATTGGAGGATGACTTCAAGGCCATGCGTGTAAGTATCTGCAACACATGATACCGAAACCCGCCACACACTGACTTAAACCTGCAGATACCTCGGCGTATGCATCAGCCCGTTCAACAACATATGCACCCTCATCAACATCAACATGTACACCCTCCCCAATTGCCGCAGCAACAGCAATTGCAGCAGCAGCCAAAACAAGCTCTACAACCACCACAGCATCAGCAACAGCAACAGCCGCCACAGACTGTCTACGTGACAGTGCCATATGCTCCACCACCAGCGCCTACCGAGCGTCAGGCGCATGAACAGTTCCTTGAACAAAATGCTTGGGCTCGCCCTCAGCAAACAGTCATGTCCACGCATGGAACGCCCAACTTCACCCATACACCAGATTGGGCCGATCAACCACCTGGAGCGAGACATCTCATGCGCAATCTTGCAGGGCCAGGCCAGCGTACTGGCAGTCCGCTTGCGACACCTGTATCAGGAAAGCGTGCAACTGGCTTTGCTGATGGAATGGATGGTCACAGCTCAGCGCTCGCAGCACCTCCTTCGAGCTCAAGGACGCCTGCTCAAGGTATTTCTACAGGCTCACCGCTGCAGGTCGGCAAGCACAGACAGCTCAATGGCAATACTGCTAACACTGGAGAGAGGGAGCTCACGGGCTTCCGCAATATCTCGAACATCTCCGGCACTAGCACGATTGATGCGCCATTGTCAGCGGAGAAGTCTCTTCAAGAAGCAGATCGTGCGCCTCACCACGAAGGCTCTCTCATGGCCAGATATCTACCAGGGCTACACACGGAACAATCGGCCCCGCACCAATCCTTTGATACAAGCCAACTACACCGACACCCAAATCAAGCGGAAGGCGGTCTGAATAAAGATGTCTACGCTAGTCATGGTTTCAGGCCAGCGGAGGGTTCTTACGGGACACCGACAGCATCTTTAATGTCTGGAAGAGCTCCACCGCCGAGTGGATAAATGCGTATTGGGAGCGAACGATATTGGAGACGAATTGTGAAAAGGAAAGGAAAGGAACTTGCAAGAATACATATGTACTCATGATACCCTATTAGCGCGACCACGACGGACTGACGGAAGAATATGTCGGGGTATGAGGAGATCATAGGTCGGAATATAGTGGAAAACCCTCTGCTCACTCAGTCCATTGAATGTCCCTCGTGCTACTTGCTCGCCTGAAGCTCCATCGTGCAGGCTCCGTTGCCAATGCTAATAGGATATGTATGACACGCTTGAATGCGAGGCAAAACCAGACCATTCATAGTATAGTGTAGCTCAGCACCGGGGTATGCTCCGCGTAGTCTACCATAAACACCGAGCTGAGCTGCTCGCGATATGCTTTCCGTTCACGGCTCTAACCTTATTCAACTGATCATATGATGCCGCGTTGCCTGACATTTACGTACGACGAACGGGTCTCGCTATCGTCGTGAGATTCAAGCCACAAGGCAGTTCTAGAACACCAGGTATCAGCCCACAATGAGATGTTGACAGCTAGATTCAGTCGCTGTGAAGAGCGCATGCGCAACGTCCATTTCAGTATTTAAAGAGCATGGAGAGTCGACTCGTTCGAGGGACGAGTTCTGCGGCTGAGTTGTTGAATTGACTTGGCTATATTATATTTCTCTGTCAGACGCAATCTGAAGTCGTCTTCAGCCTCACAGGATCTTTAGGATTGGCTTGCATGTTATAAGACACTCCCAGTCGGCTTAGTTATCCCATTACCTCCTCCATCGATCGATTCGAACAACCAGACAAAATGCAAGCGAAAGGAAGCTGCCTCTGCGGCAAATCAACTTACACCCTTGACGGCGAGCCAGCCCTGACGGTATGTCCCTTCAGCCTGCCATTCACCGACCAAACACTAACACCATCACCCCACCAGGCCCTCTGCCACTGCCTCAACTGCCGCAAACTAACCGGCTCCTCCAACTCCACCGCCATGATGCTCCCAACCTCCTCCCTAACCTTCACCACCTCCTCCCCTCTCAAGAAAGTCACCGTCCCACACCATGAAGCCGGCTTCCCAATGACGGTCACTTTCTGCGCAGATTGCGGGTCTGCTTTGAGCAAAGAAGCCGATGCGGAAGCGTTCAGGGGGATGGTTATTGTGTTTGCGGGCTGTTTGGATGGGCCGGAGGTTTTGGAGGAGATTAGGCCGCAGGCGGAGATGTGGACGAAGTATAGGGTTGGGTGTAGGGGGGAGTTGGAGGGGACGAGGCAGTGTGTTGGGTTTGAGTGAGTGGTTTATTGGTCGGTGGGTGAGGGGTCGGTTTGCTGGGGCGTTTCGGGACTATTGGGGGAGATGTGTTATATCTGCAGATTGTAGGAACATATTCATTGGATTTGACGATTGCGATTATTCGACGCAACGATAGTGCGCAAAATGAGACAGTGCCAAAATTGATTCTTTGAAAAAGTGGTTGATTAAATACATGAAGCTTTAATTCACAGCGCACACGCTCATAACACTCAGTTTCATATCATCTTAAGATCATCATTGACGTTACAATCACGCCTTGACAGTGTCAAAGCCCTGCCATCCAGTCAACTTGCCACGGATCTCAGCATTGTAGGCTCCAACGCCGCCGGCATAGCATGTCTGTGATAAGAAGTCAGCAACATTTCTTAGGTTAACAGATGATCCATTGTGAACATACCATCTCGACCTTCTTGCCTGGCACAGTACCACCCATGTATGTGCTGCGAGTCGTTGGGAACAGGGTGGCATCGCCAAGCTCCTTGATGCGTTGCTTCCAGGCCTTCGTAGCGTCTTCGGTGGGGTTGATGTACTTGAGACCCTGCTTGTTCGCTTGTTTGATGGCATCCTTGATCCAGCGACCCTGAATCTCGACGGACGAGGGACCGTTCGAGAGCAGGGTAGGTCCGTGAGGGCCGTACAAGTGGAAGCTGAGATGTCAGCGCTGTCATTAGAAAATGAAGACGGTTGGACGTACAGGTTGGGGTAGCCTGAAATTGTGGTACCAAGATAGGTGTTTGCACCGTCCTTCCACTCGTCTTGCAGGTATGTGCCGTTGATGCTCTTCAGACCCATGTTGGTCATACCGCCGGTCACGACGTCGAAACCGGTGGCGAGTGCGATGATATCGTACTCGCGCTCCTCGCCGTCAGACGTGATGATGCCCTTCTCGGTGAACTCCTTGATCGGAGTACCGTACTTGGTCTCAGGGTTGATGTTCACGATACCGACGTTGTCGCGGTTGAGAACCTCGTAGAAGTTCTGCTCAAGGCAAGGTCGCTTGATACCGAAGGCATGAGGTGGCTCCTCTGGGAAGAGGATCTCGTTCTTCCTCTGGTCCTTGATGCGAGGTGACTGCTTCTTTCGCCAGAAGTTCTGTGGGTCATGTTAGCTTGTACGTGAGAGACAATCTCCGCGGTAAGGAGCACTCACGTATGCCTCGCGGTTAGCCTTCACGTCTGAAAGGTAGTCCTTGTAGCCGCCGAGCCAGAGGCCGAAGCCGGCTTGCTTCCAAAGTTTCTCGAAATGCGCCTCACGCTCTTCCGGAGTGTCATCGAACTGGAGATAATGTCAGCACAATGCGTTTTGGTGAAAGCCGGGGATTAAGAACTGACGGTGTCACGCTCAAGTAGATCGTAATCGAAACCGGCAAAGCAGAGCTCGCGCAGGTTGTGGATCTTTGGGTACAAAGGCTTGAGAGCGTCTTGCTCCTCTTTGGATAGATCGCGCTTGCCCATAGGCAGTGCAAGGTTGGGTGTGCGTTGGTAGACATCAAGATGGCTCGCGGTTGGTCCCATTTCCTGAACCGGTCAGCTGTGATCGTCGTACAATCCATTGTAAACTCCAAAACTCACCTGGATCATTTGAACTCCTGAAGCTCCAGTGCCGATGATGGCAACACGCTTTCCGTCGTATGGTACACCCTCAGCTGGCCAGAAGGAAGAGTGGTGGATGGTGCCCTTAAACTTGTCCATTGATGGGAAGCCAGGAATATAGCGTTTTGCGGCAAATCCAGCACACACAACCAGGTTCTTGGCTTTGGCCTTGCGGCCATCTTGTGTCCCAACATTCCACTTGCCTTCTTCGAGATCGAATTCGGCGGAAGTGACGACTGTTTCGAAAGAGCAGTCCTTGCTGAGGTTGAGCACCTTGTCCATGTGGTCGAAATAGGCTTGGAGTTCCTCCCAATTGGGGTAGTTGGTTGTCCAGTGCCAGTCTTTGTACACTTCGGGGATTGCCAACTCGTAGATGGGCACTGGGCTATCGACGCGAGCACCAGGGTACACGTTCCACCTCCACGTGCCTCCGAATGAGGTTCCCGCTTCGTAGATGGCGGCCTTCAAACCAGCTTTTCTCATCTCGTACAGACTGAAAGCGCCGCCAAATCCTTTGAGACGTTAGTAATCGATCGATTGAATGCGTTTCCACGGTCTGAGATCAAACTCCGTAGTGGCCTCTCAGCGAGATGGCATAGTACGGTAGTTGAAGCTAGACTACGAGACATCCTACGCGAGTAACTCACCGGCTCCCACGATCAATACATCGAGGTCAAGGTCGTCCGCATAAGGTCCATCATGGCGTGTCCTGTTGCTGTACTCGCGAAGATCTGTCTTCAGAATACGCTCTGGCTGAGGTTCCTGATCGATGGAGCCCATTTTGCTGTGGTATTTCGCAGGTGTGTTTTGTGATATGGCTTAAAGTAATCGTTAACGAAGAAGATACTTGCTTGCACTCCCTCTTCGCGACCAGGGTGGCGGGCATTATAAGCATTGATTCTCCCCATGATCGTCCGTGATTCCGGTCGGCCGCAGTCTACCAGGACGCGTACCCCGCTAGCATGCACAATCATGTGTACTCTGGTCTTAGTGGCCAATGGATGCTAGTGTTAGGCTTTCCTTATGTCGACATTTAACGCCACACGATCTGTTTCGGCGACGTTCAAGACATGGGAATAACAAATAGCGGGTGGGGTTTGGCAATGAACGCGGGGGATGCGGGGAGCGACAGGGTCGAGAAGAGCGGAACCGACCAAGACCTCGAGGGCCTCAAACTCTCAGACTCGATCACAAGGTTGCTGTTCCGAATCTAGATCGACTTGGAATTGTACCTCCGGTACAGCGAGCAGCGAGCATCGTGGCCGCTCAGAGGGGTAAATGTAAGCGCAGCGGGTCGGCTTCCAATGCCCCGATGGCTCATCTACGCGTATATTTCCCTTGCTAACAAGAGAAGCATTGCGAAGAGCCAGACTGTGATCTTTTATAGACAGAATAGCCATCATGGCAATCCGTTCCCTTGGTTTCGCCCTCGAGGTGGGTCGAGGCTCCCTTCGTCAACAACAGTCAATTCATGTCTGTCCTGCCTTCGGGATATAATAAATAGCTTGTCGACCTGTCAAGCACATGAAGTCCTTCTGGTGCGTTATTCAATGCATTCGTTGTACTTCAACATTCTCGATGGCCACACCTTACGCAATATCACAAGAATGACCTCGAGGTGGGAGAATCTCAATAGCTCTCAGATGGTATCTTGAGGCATGGATTCGAACGAGCTTGCTTGCCATGTGAGATATTGTTGTTGGCAGACGATCATCAACAGCTCTGAGGACGTTTGACAATTGCCATGGCGAATGGCAAATAGCTGCACGACGTCTCATCGTTGCCTCCACAACCTCTATCGAGCATAGCTGGCCACATGTCGACCCATATTCACTGTAGATGGATCCATTATGCTGTGAACGTAGCATTTACACAACGTAAGATAGAACACTACCAGCATGCGTGCTGAATATCGAATTCTCGGGTTGTCGCTGCGAGAGATCCACGTGGCAGGTGAAAAGTATACCCTTGTCCATCGAGCTTGGCCAGAAGTCATCCGCATGGATATGACGTGAAGTACTGCGCGCATCCGTCCCAGGAGGCAGCATACTTTGACTCCGTGCATCGTCTCTGCAAGGTACAATCGATTATCATGTCGTGGTCCGCAGGAAGCAAGGCGTAGCAATCACGTGAAGTCGCGCGCGTAACAGAGGAAGTCCGAGCTTGGCGTTTGGATCGGGAAGCGCCGACCAGGGGCATCGTAAGTCGTACTCGTGGCAGCTTAGCTGTCAACTACTCCCAGGGAACATTTCTAGCTGGAGCACCAGCTGAACATCCGTGCCCACACGGCGAACAACAGCACTTCTTTGCGGCCGTCGACCGCTTTCTTGTCCTTCCTTCATTTCACCTTTCTTTAACTAATTGGGCTGTCACAAGCCTACACCCACTAAACATGTCCTCCAATGCTGCCCTTCGCCAGCGGGGAGGGAAGCGCGGCGCGACTGACGCAGAAATGACCCCGAATGTAGATGCAGATGAGGTTATCAGCCAGTTCAAGGGCGCCGCAAAAGAGACAGTACAGAGGGAGTGGGACTACAAGCTTGCGCTCGCTGTGATCACAGTCCTCGCATTCATCACCCGCTTCTGGGGCATCAGCCATCCAAACCAGGTGGTTTTCGACGAGGTGCACTTCGGCAAGGTAAGAACCCAAATGTGTCAATCGAATCGCTCACAAGGACATGGCCTAACCATAAGAATCACAGTTCGCATCCTACTACCTTCAGCGCACCTACTTCTTCGATGTTCACCCTCCCTTTGGCAAGCTCCTCTTCGCATTCGCAGGCTGGCTCGTTGGATACGATGGCTCCTTCCTATTCGAAAACATCGGCGACTCTTACATCACAAACAAGGTCCCCTACGTCGCATACAGATCGATGCCCGCAATGATGGGATCGCTTACAGTCAGCGTTGTCTTCTGGATCATGTGGGAGTCTGGCTACAGCCTTCCCGCCTGTATCGTTGCGGCTTCCGTGGTCCTCTTTGATAACGCGCACATCGGACAAACACGCCTCATCTTGCTAGATGCCACTCTGGTTCTCTTCATGGCGCTGAGCGTCCTCAGCTACATTCGATTCTACAAGCTTCGCCATGCGCCTTTCGGCCGGAAATGGTGGAAGTGGCTCTTGTTGACTGGTATCTGCATGTCTTGCGTTATTAGCACCAAGTATGTTGGCGCCTTCACCTTCTTCTCCATCGGTGTGCCGGTCATCATCGATCTCTGGGACTTGCTCGACATCAAGCGCAAGCAGGGCCCTCTGAGCATTCCGGAGTTCGGAAAGCACTTGAGTGCTCGCATCATCGGCTTCATCGTCGTTCCTTTCCTGATGTACCTCTTCTGGTTCCAGGTTCACTTCACCATTCTCTCTAGGTCAGGACCTGGCGACGACTTCATGACTCCCGAATTCCAGGAGACACTCAGTGACAACCTTATGACCCAACAGTCTGTCGGCATTGATTACTTCGACAACATTGCAATGAAGCACAAGGAGACAAAGGTTTACCTTCACTCTCACGTCGACAAGTACCCGCTCCGCTACGAGGACGGTCGTATCTCGTCTCAAGGTCAGCAGGTCACTGGCTACCCCCACAACGACACCAACAACTATTGGCAAATCGTTCCGTCGGTCGAGATGGAAGGCCGTGGCCACCCTGTCAAGAACGGCGATGTCGTTCGTTTCCGTCACCTTGTGACCGACAGCTGGCTTCTTACCCACGACGTCGCCTCTCCGTTCTACCCTACCAACCAGGAATTCACCACCGTCAGCACCGAAGACGCGAACGAAAAGCGTTTTAACGATACGCTGTTCGAAATCAGGATTGAGAACGGCAAGAACAAGCAGCAGTTCAAGACCATGTCATCTCACTTCAAACTTGTCCACTTCCCGTCCAAGGTTGCTATGTGGACCCACACCACACCACTTCCTGACTGGGGTTACAAGCAGGCTGAGATTAATGGTAATAAGAACATTGCTCAGTCCTCGAACATCTGGTATGTCGAGGAAATTCCTGGCCTACCCGAGGACTCTCCACGCCTCAAGAAGGAAGAGCGCAAGGTCAAGCAGATGCCTTTCTTGAAGAAGTACTTCGAACTCCAGCGCGCCATGTTCTTCCACAACAATGCTTTGACCTCGAGCCACCCTTACTCTTCGCAGCCAATTCAGTGGCCTTTCCTTCTGCGCGGTGTCAGCTTCTGGACTGAGAACGAGACCAGGCAGCAAATCTACTTCCTCGGTAACCCGATCGGTTGGTGGATCGCCTCATCTATTCTCGCTGTGTTCTCTGGTATCATCCTGGCCGACCAAGTCAGCATTCGTCGTGGCGTGGATGCGCTCGATAAGCGTAAGTTTTGTATTCTTCTTCCTCACCAAATTTTAGCTAACCTTTATCAGGCACCCGCTCTCGTTTGTACAACAGCACTGGCTTCTTCTTCCTTACATGGGCCGCTCACTACATTCCATTCTTCATCATGGGCCGTCAGCTCTTCCTCCACCATTATCTACCAGCACACCTTGCTAGCGCGCTTGTCGCAGGTGCTCTGATCGAGTTCATCTTCAACCTCGAGCCTGCCGACGTTACCAGCGTTGCCAAGGATGGCAGCAAGACCATCACCAAGGAGCCTCGCAGCAAGCCCATCAGGGAGCGCATTGCTGGACAATCTTTGCTCGCTACTTGGGCTGCCTCTGGTGTCGTCGTCGCCGCTCTGATCTGGGGCTTCCTCTTCTTTGCGCCGCTCACTTACGGCACCCCTGGTCTGAGTGTTCCCGAGGTCCAGTCGAGGAAGTGGCTCAACTATGACCTGCACTTCGCCAAGTAGATTGCGTGCTGAAGAGTACATGCGATACGCATGACAAAGACATGTGCGTTATCTAGCGGGTGGTTTCAAGATGGGCTTGAGTGATAGTCTTTTGTGGTATGGCGCAGGACGTGAACGAAACATCATTATACCTCAATCCATGAAATCTTCTTTGCATTCGTGGCTTCAAATGATTGTGCTCGCATTCGTCCTTACTAATGCAATCAGATAACATGGATCTGACCTCTTCAAATACATTTTGCGGACCCTGCTTGGTATTGACCGGAGACGGGTCCAGAGAACGATCAACCCAGGGTGAGCGGTTCAGATTCGCATTCCAGCGGTAAGCAAAGCGGTGACGATTACTTCAGAAGACGAGATTAGCACAAAAGCTCTCAATTAGGGATCGTTGATGATATCTCGGTGGCACTGATGAGTGTAGCATCATTCTGCATCTTGCAGTAGCAGCACACAAAACAACGAATAAATGCCAGCTCAAAAAGCATCTTAATGGTAAGCAAGATAATGCACACCTCTGTTGTCGACAATACTAGTACACCAGCTACTGAGATACTGTCAAGGATGTCTGACCATGTACGCGACTAGTGTGTAAGTACAATCAGTCCTGGAGACAATATTGGCCAGTCCTGCCCCTGAGTTACTTCTCAAGGCCCGATCGCGAGCTAGTAACCGTTCTGCTGATGCGACAGAACTCCGGTCTAGAAATAGCTACACCTATCACGGAGAAACTACTCAAGATGCGATCGGTTCCTAGCAACTAATGCGCTAGTACACTAGGTCTCGGATCACAAAGGGCTACGCCTGCCACTGAGGCCGCGCAATATGATCAGCGGTAGCTCAATAGCTAACGAGACTAGAATGGCCCGGTAATTGCCAGTACCCTTACATCAGCTACTGAGCTAGCCCTGCCTTATGAACATAACTTCAGAGGCAGCAATGGCTGTGATTACTAGTAGATTTGATGATATTTTCACACTGGCTGCTGGGGTCGCCAGGTCTTGTTGAAGACGTCTCAGCGGACACCATCAAGTCTTGTAAGGCTACGAGATTAGACAACAGCTCGGTGTAATTGTTTCAGCGTCGAGAGGCAATATGTATCTCAATGGGCTGCAACTATCATGTTCTCACCAGGAGACCGCGTAGCACTGTACTATGAGCATTTAGCTTTTGAGGTGTTGGACAATATCTCAGCGGCAAGCGTGGGCACTTTCGCATCCATGCTAGATGGGAGCAGTGCATCGGCCATCGAGATGCCGTGAATGCCCACTCATTAAGAACATTGAAGGGCGTGAGAGCAATGACCATAAGGTAAGCTTTGCCTGTTCACCAGAAGCGGGTGAGTAAAAGATGGGCTGAGGTATTCCGCTCAGTGGGAGTGAAGGGCAGTCTGACCAGCCTCGCTATACAAATTGGCAGTGTGAGCTGGGCGCAACGCCTCACTTGGAGACTCATTTGCGCATTCACGTGCATTAAGTGCTGTTTGCAAACCCAAATAGGAAGGCACGATCAGGCAGCCTCTCGCTTGCACAACTTGCAATTCACCCTCTGCTTCTTCTACACCCAAACTTTCTCACCACAACCAAAATCTTGCATTCGAGACACAACACTCCTTGGTATTGATCGGTATGTAACCACCCTTCGACATAAAGCCCGTCTACCATACGCATTCTTCCGCTCACACGCTGCTACAGACAAATCCACTCCACCACACACCTCACCCAACATCCTCCACACCCATCAATCAACATGGCTCCTAAGGGAAAGGCCGAGGCCCAGACCTTCACGTTCGACGAGGTCGCTTGCATGATCGCCGCCATGAACACTGCCGGTGTTGTCCTTGGAGCCAAACACTACGCTCTGATGGCTAAGCTGGACGGCTCCTGCACTACGTCCAGCTTCGAGCACAAATTTCGCGCCGTCAAGGCCCGTGGCAAGGAGCTTGCGACTGAGCTCAACGACGGCACTGCCACTCCGAAGACTCCAAAGACCGCGAACAAGACTGAGACCTCCACTGGCAAGAAGCGTGGCAGTACGTTTTATGCGCCCCGTTATTTGCGCTCACCTCGCTGACCATGACCTCACTCACAGGCAAGGCCGTCGAGGCTGACGACGACGATGAAGTCCCGGAAACTCCGTCGAAGAAGGCCAAATCCAATGGCGTCAAGCAGGAATCATCGGAGGAGGCTTCGGACAACGGCTTCGGGCTCAATGGCGACCACTTCGAGAACGCCATGGGTCCGCAGTAAGAGGCTGGCAGAAAAGATTTTGGTGCTGCAGGCTCGACGGTACTGGGAGCTGGTGTTTTTTGATACTCTGATAGCGTCTTGGGAAGGCCATGCGACGCGAGAATTGGAGATGAGTGTTGTACTGTATTAGTGAGCAGCCAAGCGAGTGGGTTACCTGATGGATAGTTTCCACCAGTTGAATGCAGGAATATTCCTTGTTTTATGACATGCTTTGATTCATGACTGTGCCTCGAAGGTGCATTCTCAACGCCGAACCGGTGTTACTAACACTGCGACCCTTCGAATTCAAATGGCTCAAGGCAGAGGATACTCTTAGATTGCTCCACAGTAGGAATATCCTTCGCTCGTATGCTCCCACTTTCAATGTATGTTGGGCTTCTTCGGAATCGTCGAAATTCCAACAAAACCTTCCCGTTGTGAAATATCAGAACATTTCATATATCCTGTGAATTGAACAATTGCATGTTGATGGCAACAGCGAAGGCTTGACGTCGTAGCAGGCAAAGCTGCTGAGGTAAGCCTTGGCGCCAGCGGCCGCTGCCGTGCTTCCAATGGACCTCATCGTTGCGACTAACAGCTAGCAGACGAGTCGTACATACGCCATTGGCCTACCTATACACCATGCTACCCCTTCAAAGAGCAGCCCTGCGCTCCGCGCGTGGTGTACGAACCCAGATCCAGCGCCGTAACGCCAGCCACGGCGCCGGTGACGCCCACCACACCTCTGGCGGCTCCGAGAGCTTCGGCGTACGTGACACCCTGGAACGACCGGCGCATAGCGCGCAAAGAGACCTAGAAAGCAGGGGAACTAATCGAAGATGTAGGCTGGTTTCTTCGTCGCGATCACCGCCGTGCCTGCCGCCTTCTTCGCCCTCAACTATGCCACTTCTGGCGACAAGGAGCCTTACTTCACCCGCCTGATCACCAACACTTACAACAAATACGCCAACACCTGGGCGGACCGCAACAACATTCACACAGAGATGATCGAGCAGGCCGCTGCCGACCGAGTGCTGTTCCTCAACGAGGCCAGCAACGCTCCTCGTCACGTTGACTTGAGGTTCCCGGAGTACGTTTTCACCCTACGCGCGAGGAAGACGAGAGGAGCTGGAGGAGCAGTAGGAGATCGTTGGGAGCATTTGCAGGAGCAGAAGTCACACGGAACCGATATACTTGGAATTGGAGGAGCTGCAAGAGTACACGGGCTAACATGATATTCGCAGGATCTTCAACACCGGTTCTCCATGGAACGTCCCTGCCGGCCAAGGTGGAGCCAACATTGACCACCTCATCGCAAAGTACGAGAAGGAGGCATTCGAGCAGAATGAGCGCAAGCACCAAGAGATCAAGGAGAACAGGGTTCCTAGGGAACAGCCTGTTAAGCCTTTCACCAAGCGCACTCCGGCCGGCCAGGACAGTTAGAAGGGGAATTGATGATTAACAGGGCGCGATTGTTCAAATGTGTATATATCCCTCCCAGCGAGAGGCCGAGGAAAGACTTTCTTATGTGTTATAACTTTTGAAGTCACGTGACGTGTGCGCGAGTGATGGCAGCTCTTTCCGCTGTGTTGATGTACAATTTTTGCAGACCAGGATGTTCCCGGATCTTGCCTCTGGTATATTTACAAAACCCTTGTATGAGTTGGGACTATTCCCCACCAATTCGCCAAACGCCGCCCATATGCACCGTGATGTTGTGTGTTACACCTCGCAAACTTCCTTGTATAGCAGCCAACTATTTCTTCTGGTTGGGCACTGCCACACTAGGAGTGCTACCAACAGTTGCTCCAGTCTGTATAGGTGCGTCGGGCATGGGCACGTCGCTGAAGTCGTCCTGGCCGATAGCCTTAATGGTGTATGTGTCTGTTGCAAATGATTAGTTGCCCGCTCTCTTGAATGGTTCAAGGCAAATTTTACTTACAGACTGCACCAACGAAGCCGAGGAGAACCAATCCAGTTCCGATATTCTTGATAAGGTAGGGTTGACGGGCACGGTAGAGAGCAGCGGTAGGCTTGTTCTGCTTGTCGTAGTACGACGACTGGGGCATGCTGCGGGTCGCATTAGCTTTTGAAGAAACGTGGGAGTAATGCAAGGCATGCGAACCGTCCGAGAGGCATTTTGAAGGCTGTATGTGGCGGTAATATTACGTTCTGGGTATCCTCAAGAATATGGAATCGCGAAGCGGCAGCGGCATGAGCGGGTGCATGGCGAAAGTGCAAGTCGAAGTCGCTTGCTCTCTCGGGGTTCACAGCCGAGCCGCAGGGCGCGCGCCTGACACAAGCAGAGGCAGAGTTGAGTAGAGAGCTCCAGTTCACGCGCAATGCGCAGACCATCACAAGCTCCTACATCAACAAAACCCACGCAAATTGCCACTGCTCTCTACTCTGCACTCCCCACGACATCCGACAAACACCCAAACACGCCACATCGCAGTACAACAATCCATGCCTGCTGTTAATTGAACCCGCCAGCGTGCCATGCGAAGCTGTTATCGTCCTTCCTTTTCTTTGTAGATCTTGAGGCTTTCCTTCAGAGGGCCTGGCTATCTTTGAGCTCTCTGCGCGCAGACTAGACTCGGATTGTTCGTGCTCTCACTTCTGCCACGCATCACGCAGCAATCATGAGTGCCCTCTCCAACACCCTCGGCCAGCTCAATCAGGCGCGTAGCTATGTGCTCGCGGATCCAGCTATCTACCCACAAGTCGTGCCTGGCGTGCTTCCAGCGATTGGTCCCCCTACGCCAGTCGAGCAGCGACGATGGGGTGCAGACTTCCTCGCAGAGACATTCGCATCGCCTGTTATTAGCGCCGACGTCAAGGAGAAAATGTGCATGGGCAGCGGGGTGCTAGACACGCTGAAGGGATACCTGAACCGGAAAGAGGAAATGGGAGAGGATGAGGATCCTGCCGTTGTGAAGAGTGCTGTGCAATGCGCGGCCAGTGTGTATCCGCTCGTCTTCAGGTATACTATGAATTCCTCGACAGACGAGGCGTGGCACAAGATGGCCGCCATCAAATCGAGCATTCTGCGGCGCATGGACACGGCGCCTAGTGGTGTGAGGATCTGCTGCGTGAAGTTCGTTGCAATGGTTGTGCAAGTGCAGACACCAGGCTTGATTGCCGACCCGCGACGACAAGAGCAGAACGAAATCAGTCTCGCTCTTGTGCCTAGAGAGCATGCGATTCTCAAAGTCGCGTTGCTGGAAGCAGAAGCAAGCGGTCTTTCAGACCGTCTATTGTATGTTCTTCAGGACGATGCAACGGATGCGCTTCTGGTTACGGCGACTCTGAACGCTCTCTCTTTCCTCGTACAACGAAGAGCAAGCATAAGCAACAAGATTCTGGGGATTGTGCTGAACTTCAACCCACTCAAACTCGCGTCTCGACCAATGTCTGGCAGAGATAAGGTCTCCGTCAGAAGCATGACTCGGACGACCATGACATTCCTTCTGCATGTCCTCAAGCGCAACCCACACCACACGCTTGCGGGCAGGATTCAGCAGCACATCGAACGACTTAGGCACAGCTTGATACAAGCCTTCTCCGACGCGAATCAACTGAAACGACCTGCTCCCGACGGACCTGTGGACGGTCTGGACGACGCAAAACGGCAACGCGTCGAGCAAGCTGCTGCTATCGGAACTGCCACGGCACCACAACAAGCCATACAAGCTTCAACACAAATACCATATGGATCGACTGTCGCACAACTTTTCACACTATCAGACGACAAAGCCGCGACTGGTTTCCACGTCGAAGCGATACCATATAACATCGTGTCGCAGCTTATTCCGCCTTTGATGCAGTCGGTCGACCAGGCACGCTTTGACGAAGCAATCAACATAGTAAAAGCCCGCTTTTTGAACCTTAGCAAACAACAACCGCCACCAGATGCTACATCAGCTGCAAGAGCGGCCATTGGCGACGATGAAGACGACTACGATCCTTCAATGACAATGGGTGGAGACGCCGAGCAAGTCTTGAACAGGCTTGACCAAATGCCACCTGAGGGGTTCGAGGGTCCCGGAATTGCGATTGGGCCTTTCCAGCTACCTCCTCCCGCACCACTGAACGATCGCGAAAAGGATGAATACAGCAAAACGGCTGTTACGCGAGTGTTCGAAACGCTCACAGAACTGGACAGAGACGCTCGCCAGAAGGGCGCCAAGAAGCAAGAGCTGGTCAAGGGATTCAATCGACCTGCTGCACCAAGCCACGACAGAGATGGCTGGCTTGCACTCGTTACAAGACTGGCTACGAGATCACAATTTGAGCTCCAGGAGAATGAAGAAGGTGCTGTCAAACAAGAAAATGGCGACCGAAGTCTGGCGAAAAAGGGCAGCAACTTCACCCTGTCAACGGGCATCAGAGAAGCTCTTCTCAACTATGTTATGGAGAACTTCCGCGCGAGGATCACAGTGGCTATCTCATGGCTGAACGAAGAGTGGTACTGCGATCGTGTTCTCCAGAAGCAGAACGGCACCGAGAATTCGACGGAAGCCACACCGACGTACACCTCCTACACACTTCGCCTACTGGACTCATTGATTCCTTACCTGGACACAAAAGATAACAAGGTCCTGATTCGCCTGGTTTCAGAGATTCCCTCACTACCAGCAGAGCTGTTCCCCAAACTGCGCAAGATCGCGGACGACCCTGAGCGTGTGAACCTGGTTGTGCAAGCGCTGCTATACCTTGTCATGTTCAGGCCGCCGGCGAGAGAAGCGGCACTGGATGCACTGGAGGCTCTTTGGAGGGAGAATGAGGACGCGAGGAAGCCTGCTGAGAGGCACTTGGCTAAATGGAGGCCTGAGGTTGTAGAGAAGGGCATTGAGGGGAATGGCGAGGTCAAAACAGAGGCGTGAAAGGAGCACGCATGTGCAATCAAATGTTACGATAGTCGGTATGCTAGTTGTTTCTGGCGGTTGGCGGACTCGCTGCTGCTGCTGCTTCTCGCTCTGTGAAATTAGAACTCATTGCACCGTCATCGTGCATCAAATCATTCAAGTCTTTGGATCAAGCGTGATTTTTGCTGTAATATAGTCGAATTGGGCACTACTTGGCAATGCTGTCGCCATGTTCCCTGACAGAATCTCCCTCCCGAAGGCTCTCGTCGACATAAAAGCGGGATCGTATGCATTATTAGCTTTCCAGACGACTCCATTCGCCCAGCTGTCTCGGCTGGCTCGGGCATGTGAAAGGTGGCACGTCACGCGCTGGGGAAAGCTGTGCCACCTGCAATGGGCCGAGGTTCGTCGCGGCTCTTCAAGCATACGGCAGTGTGCACATGCAAACAATCGCGGCTATGCTTCTCCCTGGCATGACCATGCCCGTCTCTACATTTACAATACCACTTGTAACCTGTAATAATTGAGGGTTGTCTTGTTTGAACGCCCTTATCAATTCGCACAAAAAGATCAGTCCACAAGCACTTAACGCACTCCAAAGATGGACGACCTCAAGGCTCTCCAGGTATACATGCATGTCGAGGTCATGTCGAGTACGCATACTAAGTACCAACTCTAGGGCGAACTCGAGAAGATCATCCTCAACCCAAAGTACCACGAACCTCTTGTCCTCCTTAAAGCCATCCGAAATGGCCTCGTCTACGGTGTCAAAGTCCGCTTCCCACATGCCCTGGTTATGATCTTCCTATTCCGCTCGGGAACAGTACGCGAGAAGCTCTTAGCAATCTTCAAGGCGACACGGCTACACGCATTCAACCTTGCAAAATTCGCCTTGCTCTACAAATCATCCATGCTGGCGTTGCGGAATGTCAACGGCAAAGAGCAGAGCGTACATCCGTTCCTAGCGGGCCTCTTCGGCGGGTACTGGGTGTTCGGACACGGCAAGGCGGCCTTCAGCAGCGTCAGCCAGCAGATCGTCATATACGTCTTCGCAAGAGTAGTACTAGGGATGGCAAAGCTGGCCGTGCAACCACCCGGAGACAACACCCTAGTCGGTGGCGCATACGGTGGCCACGGCGGCAAGGGCATCTTCGGATTGAATGAGCAGCAGCTCGCGATCGTGAGGCAGCGCTCCTGGCCTGTATTTGCCAGTTTGAGCTGGGCGAGTGTGATGTGGATGTTCAGGTGGTACCCGGAGATGCTACAGCCCAGTCTGCGCAACAGCATGACATACATGTACGTGCAACGTTTCTCTTCACCCCTCCTTCTTCCCTTTGGCTTTCGTAGCAGCGGCAGCATGAGCGGGAGCCCAGCTGGGCGCTTCTTCGCTGCTTCTTCTTCCTTTCCAACTGACACAGGGCTGACGTCGACTTTCTCTCGTCCAGATACAACAACGCGGACACATGGGACGGCTTGGGCAATTTCCTTTGGCACAACAAATGAAGCTTTCACGAATTTTTATGACACTTATTGGATACCCATTTCACATTCATCTTGCATGTTACTGTTTTCGCTGCTTTGCTTCGCATTGTTGCTTTGGCAGAACTGACCTCTTGTCTTCAGCTTCGCCAATTCTGAACACTGGTCGGATTTCAGGACCTTTGTAATGCAATACGAACTTCCAGCACTGCCTGGCATGCCCGGCAAGGTTGAGTAAGCTTTTGTATTTGACACACGAGGGCAATTTGCATCTTACAGGATAAATTGCTAGATCAAAATTACTTACAGGGTGCGGCTGATGAGGAAAGCCCGTGGGATTCCATGCCGGCGTCCGTGGTTTGCTTGGGCCAGCCGCTATTACTTTGACAATTTTTTCTCAAGATCACACATGACCACTTTTGCCTGGCTCATCGTCCACATGACCATGAACGCGATTTCCCGTCGGCTACTCTGCTGTGCTTGAGCGACTTGAGCAGGAGTACAAGATCGATGCCTGAAATCACTGTTGTACTACAATCCACCTGCGTAAACGCTAGGGTGGACGCAGTCACGTGAATATTTAAGTGAGGCTCGTGCTCTTACGATGTAGTGCTTATGAAGAGCCGGATGTCCCGACTACTGACTTCACTTCCTGGTCCGGCGCGCAATGTTTGGGTCGGAGCCTTTTCCGATCTCGAAGAACAAACAACTCGGGGAATCAAGTGACTTGAGCCATGGAAACACGATCTGAGCCCAGCGACCTGGATTGCCTAGCACCAAGCTACGCCGCACATGGACATGGTGAGCATGGGCGCTGCATTGCCCACGATTGAGTGCCGTAGCAATCACGTGTATCACATCAGCTCGCGTTGCTTGCCCCGGGACATCGACTGATCATCATGTCAGGCTTCGCGTCTGACAAAACAAGCTGACCAGGTCCAGGTGACGCTGCGCAGTCTCGATACTGGTGCATCGCGCGGTTTGAGGGTCAACGCCGCCGCATCATATCGTTCACATCAAGCCATCGTGGCAACTGGCGACGCATTATGAAGACCGAGCCTAGCCGTCCTCTACGAGAGGGATGAGACATACAAGCTGCGTAATTGCTGCAGCCACGATCCCTCACCTCGAACAAACCTAGCACCATGGCGCAGGAGCGGTCTATAAGAGTCGCGTCCTCCTACTTGCCCACGGCAAACAAAAGTTTACGGTCATCTGCTTCACTGGTTATATCCGCACAATGCTCTTCTTTGCTCTGCTCATTACCAGTTCACTGGTATCTAGGCTCACGGCTTCGCCTCTCACGCAACATCATGAGGTACACGAGAAAAGGCACTCACATCCGGCTGGCTGGACCCGCCGTGGTGAACTCAGCGACAGTGCAATTCTTCCCATGCGCATCGCTCTCACACAGCGCAACCTCGACAAAGGCCACCAGTGGCTGATAGACGTCTCGCACCCCAACTCGGAGAAGTACGGTCAACACTGGAGCGCGGAGGATGTCGCTCAGGCTTTCGCTCCGAGGTACAGTACCACTCCGGATGAAACAAGTGGAACGTCATACTGATTGGCTTTCCAGCGATGAGTCTGTCACTACTGTCAAAGCTTGGCTGGCTTCTGTTGGTGTCTCTGCCGACCGGATCAGGCAATCGCATGGCTTGTCGTGGCTTCATTTCAACGCCAGCGTGGGAGAGGCTGAAAGCCTTCTTCGCGCCAAGTATCACTTCTGGGAACATGATGGTACAGGCAACACGCATGTTGCTTGCGACGAATACAGTCTTCCGCCGGGCATCCGGAAGCATGTAGATTTCATCCTGCCATCTGTACATTTCGACTCCAGGATCGGCCCTCGTAGCGCATCCCGCGATGGTCAGAGAGAACAAGAAGATCACCATGTTCGCATCGGCGATCCTAAATCTGGTTGGCTGCCTAAGGCGGTGCAAAGCATAGACAAGTCTGATCTGCACTATCAGCTGGCTGGATGCGATCAACAAACTACACCGGCATGTCTGAGAGCCTTGTATGGCATACCTATCAACGAAGAAGCGGTCGAAGGTAACAGCTTTGGGGTGGCAGAATTTACACCTCAAGCTTACATACCTGCGGATCTCGACATTTTTTTCTCCAATTTCAGCGATAAACTGGTGGGCGAGCGTCCCAACACCAAATACGTACAGGGCGCCATTGTGCAGCAGCAGAACAAATCCTGCGGCTTCAATTGCGAGTCGAATCTTGACTTGGAGTATGCAATGACATTGGTATACCCTCAGCAAGTCACCCTCTACCAGGTTGGAGACATCATAGGAGGTGCGAGCTTCAACAACTTCCTCGACGCCTTCGATGCGACATATTGCGATGGAGACGACCCAACGGCCGACGCTATCTACCCTGACCCAACTCCTGGCGGATACAAGGGCCCCAAGACATGCGGCGCATTCGACGCTGCCAAAGTTGTCAGCATATCGTATGCATATAATGAGCACGATCTGATGCCGGCATACGAGCACCGACAATGCAACGAGTACCTCAAGCTGGGCCTCATGGGAACGAGCTTTCTTGTCTCTAGTGGTGACAACGGCGTCGCTGGGAATGGCGATCAATGCATCGACACCAGTAACCCTCTCCCTGGAGCAAACGCCACATACACAGACGGTCGGAACGGTAGATTCAATCCAATGTTTCCAGCTGGGTGTCCATACATCACTGCTGTGGGCGCAACCCAAGTCATGGAAGGCACCGATGTCGTCCGCGCGCTTGCGACCAATGTGCAGCCAGAGGAGACTTTGGCAAAAGTTGCTTTCTCCGGTGGTGGGTTCAGCAATGTTTTTGCCATGCCAGATTATCAGGCCGAGACTGTCAAAGAGTGGTTCAAGAAACATCCACCAAAGTACGGCAGTGACCGTTTCAACAACAGCCAGAGAGCCCGCGGCTTCCCTGATATCAGCGCAAATGGTGCCAACTATGCTTTCGCGGTCAACGCCGAATGGTCACTCACTTACGGCACGTCTGCCTCGGCGCCTGTACTCGGAAGCATTTTGACACTGATCAACCAGGAGCGGCTGAAAGCTGGGAAGAGCAGTATCGGCTTCATCAACCCGACGGCGTATGCTCATCCAGAAGTGTTCAACGACGTCACTTTTGGTAGCAATGGAGGCTGTGGAGTGGAAGGTTGGCATGCGGTGGCGGGCTGGGATCCTGTGACCGGGCTGGGCACGCCAAACTACCCTAAGATGCTTGAGCTTTGGATGTCTCTGCCATGACCGTGGTGAGCTAATCGTGGCGGCAATAGATTCGGAATAAGGGTAGTCTTGATGCGCTTGGGTTTAAAGGAATTGTGTTGTCATAACACGCAGTCACTCATTACAAACCAGTTCCACAAATGAACAGCACTGCTACTTGAGGTAGCATTCATTCGTAACGCTCCATGGTTTCCCAGTCCGCGGCATCATCAACGATGCCCTCTGCCTTGTTGAGCACTCTCAGAGGCTCCACAGGGTTCATACATCTCCAGCCGTTCTCTCCGTTCCAGCCTCTGGTCCAGTAACTCCAAACGCGAAAGCCGACCCAACCAAATCGCTCAAACATTCATCATCATTATTCCAAGGTGCGCGGTGATAGCAAAGCGACTTGCTCTGCAACATCATCCTTGTCATAGTGATCACCAATATGCTGCATCCTCATCTCCTTAGGATCGTAACCACCATGTGGCTCTTGACTGACAATGTCCTGACAGAAACCACACCAAAAGCGGTCAACTGCTTCCTCGCCAAGGTGCATACCCTCGCAGAGCTGCGAGGTGATTTGTAACGCAGGTATCCTGTGCCCGACGTCGAGGTGGTTTCGTAGCGCGAGCTCCGAAGTGATGTTGGTGAAGCACTTAGACCCATCCGGTAAACGAGCGGTGCAGAGCCAGGATTCCGGGATCACGTGCTGGGTTTCTTCGTGTCGTTTCCAATCGCTTCTGCTGCCGTGGCGGGAGGTACAAGAAGGGAAAGTACAGACGTAAGGTCGAGTATGTCGTTTCATGTGTTTTCTGCGACAGGTGTCAGTGATGTTGCCATGGAATAGTTTATGGGGAGAGCTGATGATAACTTACTTGAGCTCACAGCGGCGGCGCTTAGATTTGTCGCAATATGTGCACTTGAAGTGACCTTCGCCGTCGCTGGTGTTCGAGGGACTTTGTAATGAAACCACGCTGGATGTTGCTGCAACCTCGTTACAGTTTGTGTTCAGCAAGCCGCGTTGGTAGATTGTCTGCATTGATGAAGCGTGAAAGTCTTCGTGATCCATTGCCAGTTGATTTGCTTGGAAAGGTGGCGCTACATCCATGGACCAGGACCCAACGGGAGTGTATCGGGGTTCATTGTAGCTCCCGAAAGGTACATCTGCGCCAACAGGTCCGACTCTGTACGCGAATGCGTCAGTCAAATGGAGTGCTTGACCCACACCAGCCAGCTCATCGATAGGAAGAAGTGCGGTAGAGTTATCGGACCAAAGACCCTCCTCACCTTGCCTGAGTGGTGCCATGTCGTAGGCAGCGCCAAAGTCATTTTGCGGGAAGGCTTGTTGCTGATAGGTCGGGTCGGAGAATGTGGTGTTGTTGTCCTCGGAATAAGTGTGCAGCGGCCTCGAGTCATGTTCTGACCTGGACAGGTGTTAGTGGTAGACAAGCATACCATTGCTTTGTCAGACATACCGCTTCATCAAGTCTTCGATGTTCCAATCCTTGTGTTTCCTGTTGCAGTGCGCCTTGAAGTTGTCCTGCCTGGGCCACCATTTCGATTTGCCGTCTGTGCACGCAATGCAGATGAAGCCTTTCAGGGAACCTTTCGTGGGGGCTTCACGGTGCTTTGCTGACTTGTAGTGGCGGTCACGATCGTTGTCTGTCGAGAAGCCAATATCCTTGGCGACACATTCAGGGAAACGGCACTTGAAAGGTTTCGTGTGCTTGCGATCATGTTTTCTTTGATCATCAGCGTGTGTCCTACCATTGACAAGGATGAGAATACATACTTTTGATCCGAGGCGTTTCTAGGTACGAAGATTTTGCAGATGCTACAAGGAGGTAGTGGCTGACTTGACCGTCTCCTTCTGCCATGATGAGCTGTGCTACGGTAGCCTGCGACTTGACTGTCGGACAAGATTCTTCCAGCTGGGGGTCTCGCTATGTTAGTGATTGAGTGGTGTCCAGATATTGCAGAGACCTCAGACACATCATCCCGGTTGATGTCCTGGCGATATAATGAGCTGTTCCGACCTGGTGCTTGGGAGTAGAAGCCAGAGTCAAGTTTGGACACGAGGTCACTCTCAACCAGGCTGCAGACCTCTTCGTCCGGCAAGGGCTCCGACATCACTCCCGAACTCCTGGCATAGGCATGGTTGTGGTATCCATGGGTGATATTCGTGAAGCGCGGCAGCAGTGGTGGTATCCATGCTTCTCCCGCAGGCTTAACCAGGCTCTGTACATCCAATTTGTTCACGGCATCCTGTTGGGGCCGTCCGAGATCAAGGAGTGGGTCAAGTTGAGGCCGCTGGATTGAAGTGTCGACATCCTGCGTTGACACGCCAGATACGTTGTATGACCAAGGCCAGTCCTGCAAGGGGAATGTGGTTGTGGCCTCGAAGGATGGCAGGTCCCATTGTTGATGGTACTGCTGCTGTGCAGCATGGAATCTTGTCTCATGATGCTGCTCAGGCTTGTCGTCTTGTGAATACTGCGAAAATCGAAGCTGAAATGAGACGTGGTCGCCGACCATTATATCGAACTCTCTTGGAGAAAACTTCCTACCACGGCTTGGGTCAGTCATTTCTCCCAAAAGAGTGGGCTGCGAATCAGCGGTGTTGTTGAATCTTCGCATCGCGTGTCGCATATTACACATACGTAGCTTGCGAATAGCACTGACCTTAAGACTCGAGAGATAATGTTTGCTTGGGCTAATCAATCAGCGTTGCCGCATGAACTTTTCCGTACGACGACCGAAAACGTGGAACACGGCTGAGACAGGTGCAAGGATGAACGACTAGAGATGCAAGTCGAGGAGTGCGGAAGGACAAGGACATCCAAGCGAAGGAAGGGGAGCGAAGGGTAGATCACGCCTCACAATCGACTGCAGATAGGGCGGCCTACAGTACTCGAAGGGCGGCGAGGCTGTTGAGTCAATCATCGGTGGTGCAACGCAAGAATGTGCCATACACCCACCACACTCTTGACCGCAATGCCGCTGGTTCTGCGGTGGCCACGTCCCGGGGTGATCCGGACCAACTATACGCACCAGAACAACCCACGACTTCGATGAACGATCAAAGGGCGCACCACTTTGAAGCAGCAAACCGAGGCGAAGACACGTTTCCAAGGCAAACACCAGTCCGCGCATGCCGCATATGTTCATGCAAATGCGGGAGGCCTCTGCTCCTGAGGCAGCATCCGGCCAATAGCATCAAACGTGCATGCGACTATCCGTGAGGCCGCCTTGAACTCGTGACAGCAGCAGGGCGCATCGATTTTGATGATGACAAGAAGGTACGCTCGGTATTTATCGCCCCGCTACTGCGCCTCCAATTTATACCATGCCGGAATGGTGGTCCCATGTGCGTGGCCATCATTTTACATCGAGTCCTGGCTTTTGGCGAGATGCAACAGTAGTGTATGGCCGAATTTGCAAGCGGTTGTGGTCGCATTTTGTCAATTGCTGACATGCATTCAGCATTCTTGCTTGGTCACAAGATATGCAGCACACTTATGGTGTCGGAT
>Ga0265797_10002755_pt1 | contig 29066 bp, 30 predicted proteins | sample P2T30metagenome_FD_192433 | JGI IMG/M metagenome (GOLD analysis project Ga0265797, IMG submission 192433) | Plant litter microbial communities from East Loma Ridge, Irvine, California - P2 T30 | ecosystem: Environmental > Terrestrial > Plant litter > Unclassified | place: USA: California...
TCGGCGTCGGCGGCGGGGCCGGTGGTGCAGTAATACCGCTTACACGCCCGGCACCATCCGGTGCCCCAGCGTCGCCGAAATCTGCGTCGCCGTATTCACCAGGTCTTCCAGCCACTCTTCCTGCAGCCGGTCCGCCGGCGCCGAAATCGACAAGCCGGCCACCAGCTTGCCGCTGTCGTCGTGGATTCCGGCCGCCATGCAGCGCACGCCCAATTCCAGTTCCTCGTTGTCGCGCGCATAGCCGCGCGCGCGCACCAGTGACAGTTCGCGTTCCAGGCGCGCGAGGTCGGTGATCGAATTCTTGGTGTGGCCGGCCAGGCCCGTGCGGGTGGCATAGGCGCGGGTCGCCTTCGGCTCGTCGACCGACAGGAACAGCTTGCCGGTGGAGGTCAGGTGCAACGGGCCGCGGCCGCCGATCGCGCGCACCACCTGCATGCCGGAGCGCTCCGAGAAGGCGCGGTCGATGTAGACGATCTCGTCGCCCTGGCGCACCGACAGGTTGACCGTCTGCTTGGTCTTGTTGTGAAGTGCACGCATGAGATCGACCGCCGCCTCGCGCACGGACAGGCGACTCTTGACCACGTTGCCCAGTTCCAGCAGGCGCATGCCGAGGCGGTAGGTGCCCGGTTCGACCCGGTCCACGAAGCGCGTGACTACCATGTCGTTCAGGATGCGGTGCGCGGTGGAAGGGTGCAGCCCTGAAACCTTGGACAATTCCTTCAGGCTGACGGGGTCGGGATAACTGGCCAGCGCGTCGAGCAGGGCGACCATGCGCTCGATCACTTGGATGGAAGTTTTCGCCGGTTCGAGGGTTTCCATTTTCATGATGTGGTTGGTGCAGTGCGGTATATTGCTCTAGTTTATACCATAATGTGAAAAGAATTGGTAATGCGTTCAGATTCATGTTGCGTCCAGCCCAAGCTGTATGGGCATAATGGCGGTCCCTGTGAACACAACGATATCGATGGATCCCACCAGCAGCGAGTTCAAGAGTAAAGGCGGTTTCAAGCGCATCGCCTCCGCCTTCGGGTATTCGATCGACGGTTTCCGCCATGCCTGGCGCAACGAGCATGCCTTCCGCCAGGAGCTGATGGTCGCCGTACCCGCCGCCATCATCGCGCTGCTGCTGAAGATCTCGGCGTTCCAGAAGCTGGCGCTGATCGCCGTGCTGGGGCTGGTGCTGCTGGTGGAATTGATCAACGCGTCCATCGAAGCCGTGGTCGACCGCGTGTCGCTGGAGCGCCATCCGCTGTCCAAGGCTGCCAAGGACCTGGGCAGCGCGGCGGTGGCGCTGGCGATCACGATGGCCGCGGCAACCTGGGCTGTCGTTTTGTACAACCGATTTTTCTGAAATACCTATTCAAGGAGAATGACATGACCTTACGCCTGGGCGACACCGCGCCGGATTTCGAGCAGGATTCGACCATCGGCCGCATCCGCTTCCATGAGTGGGCCGGCGATTCGTGGGTGGTGCTGTTTTCGCATCCGGCCGATTTCACGCCGGTGTGCACGACCGAACTGGGCCTGACCGCCAAGCTGAAGCCGGAATTCGACAAGCGCAACGTCAAGGCGATCGCGCTGTCCGTCGACCCGGCCGACAAGCACAGCGAGTGGATCAAGGATATCGAAGAGACCCAGCAGACCGTGGTCGGCTTCCCGATCATCGCCGATGCGGACAAGACCGTGTCGAACCTGTACGACATGATCCACCCGAACCAGTCGGCCACCGCCACCGTGCGCTCGCTGTTCGTGATCGACCCTGCCAAGAAAGTGCGCCTGATCATCACCTACCCGATGAGCACCGGCCGCAACTTCGACGAGGTGCTGCGCGTGATCGACGCCCTGCAATTGACCGACGGCTACACCGTGGCCACGCCGGGCAACTGGAAGGACGGCGACGATGTCATCATCCCGCTGACCGTGCAGGATCCGGCCCAACTGGAGCAGAAGTATCCGAAAGGCTTCACGGCACCGAAGCCCTACCTGCGCCTGACCCCGCAACCGAACAAATAACGCATATGGACGACGGCGGCCTGAACGGCATTCGCATAAGCAAATAAGGAAGCTGTCGTTTGGTTTACGGTTGAGGCACTTTACCCTTGGGGCCAATCTGAGGGTAAAGCATGTCCATTACATATATTCTGTCGGGTTTCGCCGTTGGCCTGCTGGTCGGCATGACCGGGGTCGGCGGCGGCTCGCTGATGACGCCGCTCCTGACCTTGCTGTTCGGCGTCAACCCGTCGGTGGCGGTCGGCACCGACCTCGCTTTCGCATCGCTCACCAAGAGCGCCGGCACCATCACCCACCGCGCACGCGGCACGGTACAGTGGTACATCGTGCGCCGCCTGTGCATGGGCGCGCTGCCCGCGGCACTCGTCGCCACGCTCGCCCTGCAATACTTCGGCCCGCTCGACGCCGCCATCGGCCAGGTCATCCGCTATTCGATCGCCGTGTCGGTGCTGCTGACCGTGGTCGCCATTCTGTTGCGCGGCAAGATGCTGGCCTGGGTGAATGCCAAGCCCGGGCGCCAGCTGCACGGCCGCAGCCTGGCCGCCGCCACCATCGTGTCCGGTGCCGTGCTGGGCATCCTCGTGACGATTTCCTCGATCGGCGCCGGCGCCATCGGTGCGACCCTGCTCGTGATGCTGTACCCGAAGCTGACGCCGGCCGAGGTCGCCGGCACCGACATCGCCTACGCGGTGCCGCTGACGGCGATCGCCGCGGTCGGACACTGGTGGCTGGGGTCGATCAACTGGTTCCTGCTGCTGACCTTGTTGGTCGGGTCGCTGCCCGGGATCACGCTGGGGTCGTGGGCCGCACGGGCCGTGCCCGAGAAGCTGTTGCGGGGTTTGCTGGCGGTGACGCTGACAGGGGTGGCGGTCAAACTGCTGTCCTGATTGAATGATGAGATTGAACGTGAAGGCGCCTATGAGGCGCCTTCAACTTTTTGGGCGATCGCAAATGCGGGAATCGTCTATGCAAATGACAAATGCTTCGTTTGCAATATGATTGTTGAGTGCGATTATTCGATTCGTTAGAAGAAAATGTAATAAGGCCCTTCCCATGAATTCTCTAGTGCAATCTCGCAGCAGCGCGAATCGGGTCATTCCCGGCTTCGGGCTCTCGCTCGGGTTCACGATCTTTTACCTGGCGCTGATCGTCCTGATCCCGCTTTCGGCCATCTTCCTCAAGACCTTCACGATGAGCTGGGACGCGTTCTGGACCGCCGTCACCTCGCCGCGCGTGATGGCGTCCTACCGCCTGAGCTTCGGCGCCTCGCTGATCGGCGCGGCCATCAACGTGGTGTTCGGCGGTATCGTCGCCTGGGTGCTGGTGCGCTATCAATTTCCTGGCAAGCGCTTCATCGACGCGCTGGTCGACCTGCCGTTCGCGCTGCCGACCGCGGTGGCCGGCATCACGCTGACCTCGCTGTACTCCGCCAACGGCTGGATCGGCCAGTACCTGGAAAAGGTCGGCATCAAGGTCGCGTTCACGCCGCTGGGCGTGATGCTGGCGCTGACCTTCATCGGCTTGCCCTTCGTGGTGCGCACGGTGCAGCCGGTGCTGGAGGACGCCGAGCGCGAACTGGAAGAGGCCGCCGCCAGCCTGGGCGCCAGCCCGTGGAAGACGTTCACCCGCGTGATCCTGCCGGGCATCGTGCCGGCGCTCTTGACCGGCTTCGCACTGGCCTTTGCGCGCGCCACCGGCGAGTACGGCTCGGTGGTCTTCATCGCCGGCAACATGCCGATGGTGTCCGAGATCACGCCGCTGTTCATTATCACCAAGCTGGAGCAGTACGACTACGCCGGCGCGACCGCGATCGCCGTCGTGATGCTGGTCGCCTCCTTCATCCTCCTGCTCACGATCAACCTGCTGCAGGCATGGTCACGCAAACGTGCGGGGAAATAAATGAGCGCCGTCCTCGACAAACCCCTGGCCGACGCCGCCGTGGCGCAAGCGCCGCGCAAGGCTACCAATACGCTGGAACCGCGCTGGGTGCGCTATGCGCTGATCACGGTCGCGCTGCTGTTCCTGACCCTGTTCCTGTTCGTGCCGCTGTTCGCCGTCTTCTTCGAAGCGCTCAAACACGGCTGGAGCGCCTACAAGGAAGCGGTCGTCGATCCGGACGCGCTGGCGGCGATCAAGCTGACCTTCATCGCGGCCGGCATCTCGGTGCCGCTGAACCTGGTGTTCGGCGTGGCCGCGGCCTGGGCCATCGCCAAGTTCGACTTCCGCGGCAAGAGCGTGCTGCTGACGCTGATCGACCTGCCGTTCTCGGTCTCGCCCGTGATCGCCGGCCTGATCTACGTGCTGCTGTTCGGCTCGCAGGGCTGGTTCGGCCCCTGGCTGATGGACCACGACATCAAGATCCTGTTCGCGGTGCCGGGCATCGTGCTGGCGACCATCTTCATCACCTTCCCCTTCGTGGCGCGCGAACTGATCCCGCTGATGCAGGCCCAGGGCAGCGAGGAAGAGGAGGCGGCGCTGGTGCTGGGCGCGTCCGGCTGGTCGACCTTCTTCCGCGTGACCCTCCCCAACATCAAGTGGGGTCTGCTGTACGGCGTGATCCTGTGTAACGCCCGTGCGATGGGCGAGTTCGGCGCGGTGTCGGTCGTGTCCGGCCACATCCGCGGCGAGACCAACACCATGCCGCTGCAGGTCGAGATCCTCTACAACGAATACAACTTCACGGCTGCGTTCGCGATCGCGTCGCTGCTGGCCCTGCTGGCGCTGGTCACGCTGGCGGTGAAATCCCTTATCGAATGGCGCCTCCACCAGGCGCGCAAATCGACCACCTCGGAGTAAGAGAGCAAGAACATGACGATCGAAGTCCAACACATCCGCAAGCAGTTCGGCCAGTTCACGGCCCTGGACGACGTCTCGCTGCAATTTGCCGACGGCGAGCTGACCGCGTTGCTGGGCCCGTCCGGTTGCGGCAAGACCACGCTGCTGCGCTGCATCGCCGGCCTCGAATTCCCGGACGCGGGCCGCGTCCTGCTCGACGGCGAGGATGCCTCCGACCGCCACGTGCGCGAGCGCCAGGTCGGCTTCGTGTTCCAGCACTACGCGCTGTTCAAGCACATGACCGTGTTCGAGAACGTGGCCTTCGGCCTGCGCGTCAAGCCGCGCAAGGAGCGCCCGAGCGAAGCCCAGATCCGCGAAAAGGTGAAAAAGCTGCTGGAGCTGGTGCAGCTGGACTGGATCGCCGACCGCTACCCGCCGCAGCTGTCGGGCGGCCAGCGCCAGCGCATCGCCCTGGCGCGCGCGCTGGCCGTGGAGCCGCGCGTGCTGCTGCTGGACGAACCCTTCGGCGCACTCGACGCCAAGGTGCGCAAGGAACTGCGCCGCTGGCTGCGCCAGCTGCACGACGAACTGCATGTGACCTCGATCTTCGTGACCCACGACCAGGAAGAGGCGCTGGAAGTGGCCGACCAGGTGGTGCTGATGAACAAGGGACGCGTCGAGCAGCTGGGCACGCCGTCGCAGGTGTATAACCAGCCGGCCTCGCCTTTCGTCTACGGCTTCCTCGGCAACGTCAACCTGTTCCACGGCCGCGTCAACGACGGCGTGCTGGCCAGCGGCGATGCGCTGTTCCATGCGCCGGAATACGTCAACGTGAAAAACGGCGAAGGCATCGCCTACGTCCGTCCGCACGACCTGGACGTCGAGCGTTATGTCGCAGGCAGTCAGGACAACTACGGCGTGCCGGTGAAACTGCGCCGCGCGCATGCGATCGGCCCGCTGGCCCAGCTCGACCTGGAGCGCGCCGACAATGCTCAATTGATCGAAGCTGTCATCCCAAATGAGCGCTTCCGCGAGCTGGCACTGAAAGAGGGCGAGACGCTGCTGGTGCGGCCGAAGCGCATGCACGTGTTCGTCGACCAGGGGGAGGGCATATGAATTTCCAGCAGCTGCGTTCAGTACGCGAGGCGGCACGCCGCAATTTCAATCTCACCGACGTCGCCAACGCGCTGTTCACGTCGCAGCCGGGGGTGTCGCGCCAGATCCGCGAACTCGAGGACGAGCTGGGCGTGGTCATCTTCGAGCGCAACGGCAAGCGCCTGACCGGGCTGACCGATCCGGGCAAGGGCATCCTGAAGATCATCGAGCGCCTGCTGGTCGAGGCCGAGAACCTGCAGCAGGCCAGCAGCGAATACGCGGCCCAGGACAGCGGCACGCTCACGGTGGCCGTCACCCACACCCAGGCGCGCTATGCGCTGCCGCAGGTGGTGCAGGCCTTCCGCACCTCGTTTCCAGGCGTGCGCATCGCCCTGCAGCAGAGCGCGCCGGAACACATCGCCGAATGGGTGCTGTCGGGCCGCGCCGACATCGGCATCGCCACCGAGGGCCTGTCGACCTTCCCGGACCTGATCTCCTTCCCGTGTTACCGCTGGAGCCACCTGGTGGTGGTGCCGGACGGGCATCCGCTGCTGTCGCAGAGCCCGATCAAGCTGGCCGACCTGGCCGAGTACCCCTTGATCACCTACGACGTCGGCTTCACCGGCCGCAGCCACATCGACGCGGCATTTTCCAGCGCCGGCGTGACGCCGGACATCGTGCTGACGGCAATGGATTCGGACGTGATCAAGCAGTACGTGTCGCTGGGGATGGGCGTCGGTATCGTGGCCTCGATGGCCTTCGACCATGGCCGCGACCGCGGCTTGCGCGCGATCGAATCCTCGCACCTGTTCGCGCCGAACGTCACGCGCCTGGCCGTGCGGCGCGGGGCTTACCTGCGCGCGTATGCGTACGACTTCATCGAGCGCTTCGCGCAGGGGTTCACCCGCGCCGATATCGAGAAGGCGATGCAGGTGGCGGTCGAACCGGCGTAAAGCAGGCGCTGGCGCTCCCGACTGTTGTCTTTTTGCCACGGCCGGGCTGGGCCGCATCAACAAGGGCAAAAGCCAAACAATATTGCTTGATTGGAAATTTGACTGCATGTAAAAATTGCTCTTTGAAAACCGGACACTGGGCGGTCGAGAGAGCATGGAAAAAACATCGTTGGCCACTGCGCCTGCAATCGATGAGGCGCTGCAATGGATATCCGGCGAGCAAATGGCCGAGATCCGCCGGGTCGACCATTTCAGGAACAGCGCTTATTGCGGGCTCGACCTGAACCAGATGGTCGACGGCTACGTGCGCGACTTCGTCGAACCCTTGCTGCGCCTGGCGGGGCCGCCGTCCACGGTGGCCGACGTCGGTACCGGCTATGGCTGGCTGGCGCTGGCCTTCGCCTTGCGTACCGAAGCTCGCGTGACCGCCATCGAATACGACGCCGGCCGTCTCGCGGCGGCGCGCGAGATCGCCGCCATCCTGGGTGTCGCGCACCGGATCGAGTGGATACAGGCGTCGATCGCGAGCCTGCCCTTGCTGGATCGCTCGATGGACGCGGTGTATTGCGTCGAAGTGATCGAGCACACGGGCGTACATCCCGCTCTGGTGACCCAGTTGTGCCGTATCAGCAGGGACGTGCTGGTCATCACGACGCCCAACAAGCTGTTCCCCGTCATTAACCACGATACGGCGCTGCCGTTTTGCCACTGGCTGCCCTTGCGCATGCGCAATGTCTATGCGGCGGCCTGTCGCCGCCGTCACCGCCAGGACAACAACCTGTTCTGGACGCCGTCCAGGCTGCTGGACAGCGTTGCCGGATTCCGGCGCGTATCGCGCTTCATGCAGTTCGACAGCTATGCCGATTACCGCGCGATGCACCAGGCTGCGGGCCGCCGCGGCGGCATCGGGAGCCGCTGTCTGGATGCCTACCTGGCCATGGCATCGCGCCTGGGACGCCATGCCGTGTATGTGCTGCCGAATCTCGCCTCGACGTTCCGGCGCGCCGACCAGGCGCCCGAGGCTTATTGACCGGGATTGGTGTAGCGCGCGTGGATCCCGTCGATCGCGCGCACGACGTCTTCCGACAGCGTCAGCTGCTCCGCATCGATATTCTCTTTCAGCTGGTCGAGATTGGTCGCGCCGATGATGGTCGAGGCCACGTTCCAGCGCCCGTAGCACCACGCCAGTGCCATCTGCGCAGGCGACATGCCGTTGTCCCGCGCCAGCGCCGCGTATTCCTTGACCGCTGCAAACACGGCCGGGCGCAGGTAGCGCGGGCTCCAGGTCGGCGGGTAGATCGTCAGGCGGCCGCGCGCCTGCGGGTTGTCGACGTACTTGGCGCTGAGTTGGCCGAAGGCGAGCGGGCTGTAGGCCAGCAGGCTGACGTTCTCGCGGTAGCAGACTTCGTCCAGCAGCGTGGTCTCGAACGCGCGCGCGGTCAGGTTGTACAAATTCTGGATGGTGGCGATGCGCGGCAAGCCCTTCGCTTCGGCCTGCTTGATGAATTCGCACACGCCCCACGGGCTTTCGTTCGACACGCCGATGTGGCGGATCTTGCCTTCCTTGACCAGTTCGCCCAGCGCGGCCAGCGTTTCTTCGATCGCGATGCCAGGACGTTCCTTGCCTGGGTCGAAGCTGTTCGATCCGAAGATCGGCACATTGCGGCTTGGCCAGTGCAGCTGGTACAGGTCGACGTAGTCGGTCTGCAGGCGCTGCAGGCTCGCGTCCAGCGCGGCGCGCAGGTTGGCGGCATCCAGGTTCTGGCGGCCGCCGCGGATCCAGGTCTGGTTCGGGTTCGGGCCGGCGGCCTTGGTGGCCAGCACGATGCCGGCGCGCTTGCCGGTCTTTTTCAGCCAGCTGCCGATGAAGCGCTCGGTCGAGCCCTGGGTGTCGGCCGAGGGCGGCACCGGGTACATTTCCGCGGTGTCGATGAAGTTGATGCCGCGCTCGATCGCGTAATCCAGTTGGCTGTGGGCCTCGGCTTCGGTGTTCTGTTCGCCGAAGGTCATGGTGCCCAGGCAAATGCGGGTGACGTTCAGGTCGGTCTGGCCGAGAGGGTTCTTTTTCATGATTATTTAGTCAGTCGGGGTCAGAGCCCACCCGAATAAACCGGGCTCTGACCCCGAAGGGTAAGCGGTCGGGGTCAGAGCCCACCCGAGTAAACCGGGCTCTGACCCCGAAGGGTGTTATTTGGCCCGCAGCGCATCCGCGCACTCGCGCACCAGCGCCGGCCCGCGATAGATCAGGCCGCTGTATAACTGCACCAGCTGCGCCCCCGCCGCGATCTTGGCCCTGGCATCCTGGCCGCGCAGGATGCCGCCCACGCCGATGATGGGCACGGCATCGCCGACTTCCTTTTTCAGCGCGCGGATCACGATATTCGACAGGTCGAACACTGGGGCGCCGGACAGGCCGCCCTGCTGGCTGGCGTGCTTCATGCCCTCGACGTCGCGCCGGTTCAGGGTGGTGTTGGTGGCGATCACGCCGTCGATGCCATGGCGGATCAGGGCGGCGCCGATGTCGCGGATCTGGTCGCCGTCGACGTCCGGGGCGATCTTCAGCGCCAGCGGGACGTAGCGGCCGTGCTGGTCGGCCAGGCGCGACTGCTCGCCCTTGAGCTGGGCCAGCAGGGCATCCAGTTCGGAGGCGCCCTGCAGTTGGCGCAGGTTCTTGGTGTTCGGCGACGAGATGTTGACCGTGACGTAGCTGGCGTACGGGTACACCTTGCGCAAGCATTCCAGGTAGTCGTCGGCGGCGCGTTCGATCGGCGTATCGGCGTTCTTGCCGATGTTCAGGCCGAGCACGCCCTGCTTTTCCTGATAAAAGCGCGAGGCCTGCACGTTGGCGACGAAGGCGTCGACGCCGCCGTTATTGAAACCCATGCGGTTGATGATGCCGCGCGCGGCCGGCAGGCGGAACATGCGCGGACGCGGGTTGCCGGGCTGGGGGCGCGGCGTCACGGTGCCGATCTCGATGGAGCCGAAGCCGAGCGAGGCCAGGCCGTCGATATAGGCGCCATCCTTGTCCAGGCCGGCGGCCAGGCCGACCGGGTTGGGGAAGGTGATGCCCATTACGGTACGCGGATCCGGCGCCGGCTTCCTGACCAGGCCCGTCAGGCCCAGCCCGGCGGCACGGCGCAGGGCCGGCAGCGTCAGGTTGTGCGCCGTTTCGGCATCCAGGGAAAACAGCAGGGGGCGGGCAAGCGAGTACAGGAATTTATCGGCCATGGATTATTCGATCGTGAATTCATGACATTTTACCTCAGCGCTCCAGTACACCCCAGACGCCATCGATGCGTGCTTCCAATGGGCGGAAATTGATCTTGTACGCCATCTTCGGGCTCTGCTCGATCCAGTAGCCCAGGTAGACATAGGGCAGGCCCAGTTCGCGCGCCTGCTCGATCTGCCACAGCACGTTGTAGGTGCCGAAGGAGGCGCCCACGACGTCGGGGTCGAAGAAGGTATAGACCGAGGACAGGCCGTCGGACAGCACGTCGATGATCGAGATCATGCGCAAGGTACCGTCCGGTTCGCGGAATTCGACCAGGCGCGTGTTGACCCGGCTTTGCAGCAGGAACTGGGCGTACTGGTCGCGACTGTCCTGGTCCATGCCGCCGCCGACGTGGCGCGTGGTCTGGTAACGCAGGTAGAGCGCGTAGTGCTCGTCCGAAAACGACAGGTTGGCGACCATGGCCGTCAAGTTGCCGTGGTGTTTCCAGGCGCGCCGCTGGCTGCGATTGGGCACGAAATCGTTCGCCGCCACGCGCACCGGAATGCAGGCGCGGCAGCCGTCGCAATAGGGGCGGTAAGTGAAAATCCCGCTGCGGCGGAAGCCGTTGCGCACCAGTTCGGAATAGACGTCCGCGTTGATCAGGTGGGATGGCGTGGCCACCTGCGAGCGCGCCTGGCGCGCGTCGAGATAGCTGCAGGGATAGGGCGCCGTGGTGTAGAACTGCAGCGTGGAAAATGGCAGGTCATTTAGGTGCGTCATGCAATGCTCTCGGCTCTCGGGACGACGTTTGACACCATTGTAGCCAAAGACGGCCGCGCACACCGTTAGGTGGTCAACGGTGGCGCGACTTCCCAACGTTCGATCGGCGGCGCCTCGATCGCGCGGCGCAGGTGTTCGAGGAACTGCCGGCGCGGGATCGGCACCGCGCCCAGCGACGCCAGGTGGCCGGTCTCCTGCTGGCAGTCGAGCAGGGCGACGCCGTGGCTGCGCAGGAAGGCGACCAGGTAGGCCAGCGCCACCTTGGACGCGTCCGTGACGCGCGCGAACATCGATTCGCCATAGAACATGCGGCCGATGCAGACGCCATAGGCGCCGCCGACCAGTTCGCCATCGAGCCACACTTCCGACGAATGCGCATGGCCCATCCGGTGCAATCCCGTATAGCCGGCGATGATGTCTTCCGAGATCCAGGTGCCCGGTCCATCCTTGCGCGGCGCCGCGCAGGCGCGCATCACGGTGTCGAAGGCGCTGTCGAAGCGGACATCCCATCGCCCGCCTTCCAGGCGCGAGCGTTCAACCTTGCGCAGCGTCTTCTTGAGGCTGTCGCTGACCTTGAAGCGCTCGGTGTAGAGCACCATGCGCGGGTCGGTGCTCCACCACAGGATCGGCTGGCCTTCGGAGAACCAGGGGAAGATGCCGTTCCGGTAGGCTTGCAACAGGCGCCGCGGCGACAGGTCGGCCCCGGCCGCCAGCAGCCCGGGGGCGTCGGTGGTCAGCGCTTCGGAGACGTCGGGGAAGGGCGTATTCGCCTCGAGCCAGGGGATCATGCGGTCCTCGTGGGCGGCGTCAGTCGGGCTGCTCCGGGGCCGGATCGTCGGACCGGCGCATCGGGCGCGTGATGTCCTGGGTATGCACGCCGTAGCTGCCGCCCTCGCGGATTCTCGCGCGGTCGGCGAAGAACAGTTCGAGCGTGGTGCGGATGGTCGGGAAGGCCAGGTCGCCCCAGGGGATCTCGTCTTCGGAGAACAGCTGCACGTCCAGGCTCTCGATGCCCGGCGCGAAATCGAGGTCGAGCAATTCGGCCAGGTAGAACAAATGCACCTGGTGCACGTGGGCGACGTTCAGCAGGGTGAACAGTGGCCCGAGCCTGACGTTGGCGCCGGCTTCCTCTTCGGTTTCGCGCGCGGCGGCTTCGCTCGTGGTTTCCTCGTTTTCCATGAAACCGGCGGGCAGGGTCCAGTAGCCATGGCGCGGCTCGATGGCGCGCTTGCACAGCAGGACCTTGAGTTCGCCGTCGCGCTCCCACACGGGAATGGAGCCGATCACCATCTTCGGGTTCTGGTAATGGATGGTGCCGCAATGGGTGCACACGTAGCGCGGGCGGTTGTCGCCTTCGGGCACGGTGACCGTGAGCGGATGGGCGCACTCGGAACAGAATTTCATGGATAAAAACAGGTGTTGGCGTTGCCCTTACTTTACACCGGTTTGCCCCGGCTGTGCCGCAATCCGGCGGCAGCATCCGGCCGCGATCCGGGCAGTTCATGCCCCGGATCGATGGGACGATGGGATCGCCATTGCCTAAACCCGGGAAGCTGCGTATAATACGAACCATCAGACGCGGGATGGAGCAGTCTGGCAGCTCGTCGGGCTCATAACCCGAAGGTCACAGGTTCAAATCCTGTCCCCGCAACCAAATTAGGAAGGCCCGATCAGCGAAAGTTGATCGGGCCTTTTTCGTTTTCTCCCCCCTGTTTCCATTTGTTTCATTCCTATTAAGAAAATTCTGCTATATTCGATATAGATCAGGAAAGTTTTGCGCGCCTGCCCACCGAAGTCCAGCCTTCCTCTATCTCGACTATGAGCACCTCCACCACATCCAACGCCGCCGCCTTGCCCAAGGTACTGGTCAGCATCCTCAACTGGAACGGGACCGCCAAGACCCTGAAGTGCCTGGATTCGATGGAAAGCGAACTGGCCGGCACGCCGGCCGACGTCACCGTGCTCGTCATCGACAATGGCTCGCGCAGCGACGAGGCGGCGGCCCTGGCCAGGGAAGTGGCCGCGCGCGAGGTGGTGCTGAAGTGCCTGCCGAAGAACCTGGGCTTCACCGGCGGGCACAACATCGCGATCGAAATGGCGATCCGCGAGGATTACGATTTCATCTGGCTCCTGAACAACGATGCGACGGTCGAGCCGGGCACGCTGCGCGAATTGCTGGTGGAAATGCGGGACAACGCGCGCTGCGGCGCGGCCTCGCCGCTGCTGCGCGACATCCATGATGGCCGCATCGCGCGCTGCGTCAACAGCCATGACTGGGGCAAAAGGGAGTCCACGCGCATCCTCGACATCGAGGAAGGCCGGCGCTTCCAGGCCGAGCGTCCGCAGGATGTCTGGGTCGACGGCACCGCGGTCCTGTTCCGGGTCCAGGCGCTGCGCGACACCGGGCCGCTGGACGACCGGCTGTTCGCGTACTACGACGACAACGACATCGGCGTCCGGCTGGCCGGCAAGGGCTGGTTCAGCCGCTGCGTCTTCCACGCCACGGTGCTCCACGAGAACCGCGAGACGATCGAGGAATTCCCGCTGTACCTGAGCTATCTCCTGCAGCGCAACGAGATGCTGTTCTATTCCCGGAATACGCCGCCGGCCTACCGGCGCATGCTGCTGCTGAAGCTGGTGGACAAGGCCATGTACGATGCCAGCCGCTTCCGCGACTACGGCTTGACCAGGCACAGCGATGCAGCCTTGCTGGGCATGTACGACTTCCTGCGTGGCAGCTTCGGCCCACCGGCCTACGAACGCAAGGTGCCGCTGTTCCTGCGCATCGCATGCAAGCTCGTGAGCGGCGCCTACAAGATCAAGAATGCGCGCTCGCGCCGCGCCGCGCGCCGGACGCTTGCGCCAGCTCAGCAGTCGTCGACCTGATCCGCTGCCGCGCGACCCAGCGCAAATGCCGTTCAAGCTGACGCGACAGTTTGAACCGGCGGCAGTCAAACCATCGTTGCTTGTTATCTTCACGATGGAGCATGCCATGATTACCGTGGACGAGATAAACGATGCATGGGGCTGGGTCGGCCTGAACGCGGTGGAAGTGCTGGGCGAAAACGCCTTCGGCAACCTGATCATCCGCGACCTGGACGGCATGTACTGGCGCCTGTCGCCCCAGAACCTGTGCTGCGAACCGGTGGCCGAAGACCGCGCCGCCCTGGACGCCCTGTCCTATAACCAGGAATTCCTCAACGACTGGTACATGCCCGAGCAGGTCAGCCTGGCGGAATCCACGCTGGGTCCGCTGGCGGCCGGGCGCAAGTACTGTCTCAAGATTCCCAGCGCGCTGGGCGGCGAGTACGGCAGCGACAACCTCGCCACCGTGCCGCTGTCCGAGCTGATCCGCTTTTCGGGCGAGGGTGCGCAGCAGTTCGAGGGACTGCCGCGCTGGCACTGATACGTCCGGCGCGCGTTCAGAAGCGCTTGAGCAAGCCGACCTGTATCAAGTCGCGGTCATTGGTATTGCGAAAGGTCTTGATGCGGTTGAAGTTGATGAAGGCCCGGGTCGCCTTCGACAGCGCGCGCTCGGCCTGCAGGCTGACCAGCATGATGGTGCGCGTCTTGTCCTTCTCGTCGCGGTCGTTGCGGGCCAGGTAGGGGCCGAGGCCTGCGCTCATCGCAAAGCGCGGCGTGACTTGCTGCACGTACCAGAGCTGGCCGGCGACGCCATCGCGGTCGACCCGGCCGCCGTCGTCGCCTTCCGAGATGAGCTTGCCGGATACCGCCCAATGTTCGAGGCGCCGGTCCAGGTAGGTGCGCGCTTCCAGCACGCCGGCATTCGCGCCGTGCGTGCCCGACAGGTTGGTGATCGAACGGCCCAGCGAGCCGCCGAACCACCATCGGCCGGCGGCCGGTTCGGTATCCGGTTCCGGCCGTGCCTGGTCGAACTGGCGGCCGATGCCGAACAGGAGGGCGGTCGAGTGGTGCGTGCCGTCCATCACCGTGCGGTTCAGGCCGATGCGCAGGTGGCTGCCCTCGGGCAGCGCGCCGAGCGGTATGCGCAAGGCGGCGCTGAGCAGCATGCCCCAGCGCGCATCGTCGATCTGCCGGCCATTGACCGTGGTGGTGTTCATGCTCAGGTAGGGGCCAACGCCGAGTTCGCCTTCGATGCGGCTGCCGAGCGGACGCACGGCCACCCATTGCAGGGCGAAGCCGTCGCGGTGGTTGTTTTCCGGGTGGCCCTCGTTGTAATGCACGAAGTCGATGCGGCCGGGACCGAACCAGATCGGCTCTTCGCGGCCCACGCGCGCTTCAAGGGCGCGCCATCCCATCCAGCGCGTGCCGGCGGGGTTGTCGCCATGCATGCGGCCATTGCCGAATTCGATGGAAAGATAGGCGCCGGGCTGGCCGTCGTCGGCACTGGCCTGGGTCTGGGCCTGGAGCGCGCCGCTGCATCCCAGCAGCAATGCGCAAAGACAAGTGTATGTTTTCAATTGATCCTCGGCAGGACGGTTAGACAGGGAAAAGTCTACCCCTGCGCCCGCAGGCCAGGCGTCGTCCATCACAAGGTTCCGTTGTGTCCGCCGTGGTATGGCGGGACGATGCAGCACTGCCCTGGAGATATTGTCGGGCGCGCTAGCCCGCCGGCTGCTCCAGGCTGGCCCAGAGGTAGGCCGCAGCCATCGTGCGGTGCGGCCGGTAGGCGGCCAGGAAGGTTTCGGCTTCGGCCAGGCCGGGACGGGTCTCGCTGCCCAGCAGGCGGGCGATGGCGCTGCGCACCGCGACGTCGCCCTGCAGCGAGCAATCCGGATAGCCGTAGCCGCGCAGCAGCGCGTAATTCACGGTCCAGGGACCGATGCCCTTGACGGCGAGCAGGCGCGCACTGGTGGCTTCCAGGTCGGCGTCGGGTGCCAGGCTCAGTGCGCCGTCCGCGACCAGCCGCGCCAGGCGCAGCAGGGTCTCGGCTTTCGCACGCGAGAACTTGCGGCTGGTCAGCTGCTCGATGTCGAGACGGGCGACATCGATCGCTTCCGGATAGCACCACAGCCCATCCGGATGCAGCCGGCCGGCCTGCTGGATGAAGCTGCGCCGCAGCGCGATCGCGAAGGATAAATTGATCTGCTGGCCGATGATGGCCCAGGTCAGGGCTTCGAACACGGTGGCCGACTGGATCACGCGCAGGCCGGGCTGGCGCCGGACGACGGGGCCGAACAAGGGGTCGCCGCGCATCGCCTCTTCGAACGGGGCCGGGTCGATGCGCAGGCCGAGCATGTTCACGAGGGCTTCGCGGGCCGGGGCCAGGACGGCGGCGTCGCCGGCTTCGATAGTGCAGGCGGCGCGATCCTGATCGAGGACGATCTCGAGCTGCACCGGCACGCCCTTCAGCAGCACGCCCTTGCGGATGCGCGACCGGGCGCCATCGGTGTCGACACGTTCGGCAACTTGTTCGGCATCGCGGCCGTGGAAGGCCAGCGTGTAGCGCGGCTGGTAGCCGGCGGGCAGGGGAAGGTCGACCCGCTGCGCCGTCATCGGGATTGTGCCGGCAGCGGCGCCGCGCGCTTGAAGCGCGGCACGAAACCGGTCACCAGCGCGGTACCGACCAGCACGATGGCGGAGCCGGCGATGGTGTACCAGCCGACCACTTCACCCAGGAACAGCGCGCCCCACAGGATGCCGAACACCGGGTTCAGGAAGGTGACGGTGAGCGCCGAGGTGGTGCCGACTTCTTCGATCAGGCGGAAGTACAGGATGTAGGCGATGCCGCTGCACAGCACGCCCAGCGCGAGGACGGCGCCCATGACCCCGAGGGTCGGCGCGCCGCTGGCCGGGAAAAAGGGCAGGACCGGCAGCACCATCACGGCCGAGGACCACATGGTGCCGTGGGCATTGGCGAAGGGTTCGACGCTTTTGGCTGAGCGCGCGTACTGGCTCGCGATGCCGTAGCTCAGGGCCGCGGCCAGCGCGGCCACGACCGCGATGCCGGCGCCGGGCTTGCTCGACACGTGGTCGAAGCCGACCAGCAGGGCGACACCGGCCGTGCCGAGCAGCAGTCCGAGCGCGGTACGCAGGCTGATCGCCTGGCGCGACCAGGCGGCGCCGACCAGCGCGCCCCACATCGGCGCGGTCGCATTCAGCACCGACAGCACCGAGGCCGACAGCGTGCGCGCGCCATACGCAAACAACAGGAAGGGCAGGGCCGAGTTGAAGAAGCCGAGGATGAAGTAATGCTTCCAGTGCGCGCGCAGCTGCAGCTTCTTTCCCAGCACCAGGCCGACCGCGGCCAGGAACAGCGCGGCGAACAGCACGCGCAACTCGATCAGCACCGCCGGCCCGAGCACGGGCGCACCGATGCGCATGAAGAGGAAGGAGCCGCCCCAGATGGCGGCGAGCGCGACGAGGCGCAGCAGGTTGGCAGTGTTCATGCTTTTTGTCCCTGTGGCCAGGGCCGGATTGTCGGGGATGGCGCGTGCCGGGGCTTCCCGGTTCTTGCTTTCGGATCCGGGCGCGAATTGACAATGATACAAAAAGAATGAAGAGCGTGCTGAAGTCAAAACGCCGTTCCGGCTTGCGCGGGAACGGCGTGCTCATCGTGCGGAAAAAGTGATGCGGACTTACGGCATCAATGCCCGCTTCCCCGCCCGTTTGGTCTTGACCTCGCCGAGCGCCTTCTCGACCGCCGCCAGCCGCGCCGGCAGGGCCGGGTGGTTGGCGTTGTAGCCGTTCAGGACAGAAGGCGGGTAGGAATCCGCCAGGCGCTTCCAGAAAGCCGGGGCCTCTTCGACGTCGTAGCCGGCGCGCGCGGCCAGGTAGATCGACAGGCGGTCGGCCGCCGCATCGAGCGAGGCCGGCATCGCCTTGATGCCGCCGCTGCCGATCAGCATCGAGGTGTCCGGCACGATGCTGCGCAGGTTGTCGATGATGCTGGCGATGGTTTCCTTGTTGCCCTGGGTGACCGCGTGGTTCAGCATGTTGTGGGCCATGGTCCTGGCCAGCACGAAGGCCAGTTCGTCGTCGTCGCGCGTGAAGTTGATCATGCCGCGCGTGACCAGCACGCGCGAACCGTCGGCGTAGGCGTTGACGTTGTCGGCGTTGCCCAGTTCGATGGCAAAGGCGCAGGCGCGCGTGACGGGAATGGCGATCTGGCGCTCGCTGTTGCGGCGCTCGATCGTCATCGGCATGCTGGCCTGGGTCGAGATGATCTTGTTGAAGATGGTGCCGGCCTGGGTCAGCGCATGCTGGCCGGTGGGCAGCGGCTTGCCGCCGGCGGACAGCAGCACGTCGCCGGTCTGCAGGCCGACGCGCGCGGCGCCGCTGCCGGCCAGCACCCCGGTCACCTGCAGGCGTTCGTCCATGCCGAAGGCGACGTGGGCGGCTTCGTTGTAGTCGCCCGGGTAGGACCAGCGGTTCTTGGCGGTGAAGCCGAGCAGGTTGCGCGCCTGGCCCTTGCACAATTCGGCGTTCTGGATGAGGAGCGGGGCGGCGACCTTGTACAGGCGGTCCTGCTGTTCCGCCATCTTCGTCAGCGTGTCGGCGGCGGCCGCCATCTGCGGGCTCAGGGCCGGGGCCTCGGGCGCGCGCGCGGTGATGCCGGGTTCGGACCCGATCGGGCGCGGGGTCGGCGTGCCGCAGGCCGACAGCAGCAGTGCCAGGGAAATCCCGAATGCGGGAAGGCGCAGTGCGCCGCTACGCAGACGACGAATCATGAGCTCCTCTATCTGTTTATTGTTTGCCGGTGCTGCCGAAACCGCCGGCGCCGCGGTCGCTGCCCGTGAAGTCCTCCACGACCTTGAAACCCACCTGCAGCACGGGCACCACGACCAGCTGTGCCAGCCGGTCCATCGGCTGCAGCGTGAACGCGGCCTGGCCGCGGTTCCAGGTCGAGACCATCAGCTGGCCCTGGTAATCGGAGTCGATCAAGCCTACCAGATTCCCAAGGACAATGCCGTTCTTATGGCCGAGCCCGCTGCGCGGCAGGATCATCGCCGCATAGCCCGGATCGGCGAGGTGGATCGCGAGGCCGGTCGGCACCAGCACGGTCTGTCCCGGCTCGAGCGTCAGCGGGGCGTCGATGCAGGCGCGCAGGTCGAGACCGGCGCTCCCGGGAGTCGCGTAGGCCGGCAGGAAGTCCTTCATGCGCGGGTCGAGGATTTTCAGGTCGATGTTCTTCATTGCTCGTGTTTCTGTGATGCGTGTGGATCGGGGGCGGGCCCGGTGTTCAGGCCCGATGTTCAGGCCAGAAGCGAACGCTGTTCCAGGCGCTTGCCGATCTCGGAGACCAGCTGACGCGCCAGTTCCAGCTTGCTGGCCTGGGGCAGGACGGTATGGCCACTGTCGTCGAACAGGACGATCGAATTCTGATCCTGCCCGAAAGTCTGCGGGCCGATATTGCCCACCAACAGAGGAATGCCTTTTTTCTCGCGCTTGACGGCGCCGTATTCGATCAGGTTTTCCGACTCCGCCGCGAAGCCGACGCAGTAGGGCCAGCCGCTCAGCGAGGTGGTCGCGGCGACGCTGGCCAGGATGTCCGGGTTCGGCGCGAACTGCAGCACCGGGGCAGCGCTGCCGTCCTTCTTGATCTTGTGTTCGCTGGCGTTTTCGACGCGCCAGTCGGCCACCGCCGCCACGCCGACGAAAACATGCTGGCCTTCGACCTTGTCCATCACCGCGTCCAGCATCTCGCGCGCGCTGCGCACGTCGATGCGGCGCACGCCATGCGGCGCGTCCAGCGCGGTGGGGCCGGAGACCAGGGTCACTTCGGCGCCGGCCTCGCGCGCCGCGCGCGCGATCGCATAGCCCATCTTGCCGGACGAGAGATTGGTGATGCCGCGCACCGGGTCGATCGCTTCATAGGTCGGACCGGCCGTGATCAGGACGCGCTTGCCCTGCAGGACCTTGGGCTGGAACGAGGCCACCAGCTCTTCCAGCAGTTCGTGCGCTTCCAGCATGCGGCCCATGCCGGTCTCGCCGCAGGCCTGCGAGCCGGCGGCCGGGCCGAAGATGCCGACGCCGTCGTCAACCAGTTGCGCCACGTTGCGTTGCGTCGCCGGCTTTTCCCACATCTCGACGTTCATGGCCGGCGCCACCAACAGCGGCACCGTGTGCGGACGCGCCAGGCACAGCGTGGACAGCAGGTCGTCGGTGGCGCCGTGGGCCAGCTTGAAGATGAAGTCGGCCGAGCAGGGCGCGACCAGGATCGCATCGGCGCCGCGCGTCAGGTCGATGTGGGCCATGTTGTTGGGAATGCGGCCGTCCCACTGGTCAAGGTAGACCGTGTGCCCGGACAGCGCCTGCATCGTCACCGCGCCGATGAAGTGGGTGGCCGCTTCGGTCATGACGACCTGCACGCTGGCCCCTTCCTTGGTCAAGGCGCGGCACAGCTCGGCCGCCTTGTAACAGGCCACGCCGCCCGACAGGCCGAGGACGATTTTCTTGCCCTTCAGGTCCATGCTCATTGCATCTCTCCGCTCATTGCTTGCTTAATGCTTGTTCACCCGGCGCAGTTCGTCGGCGATGAACAGGAAAGCGCCGATGCAGATCGCGCTGTCGGCGACGTTGAAGGCCGGGAAATGGCCGATGCCGCGCCAGTGGAAATCGAGGAAGTCGATCACGTGGCCGTAGGCGATGCGATCGATCAGGTTGCCCAGCGCACCGCCCATGATCAGGGCCAGCGCCCAGCAGAACATGCGCTGGCCGGCGTGCTTGCGCAGCAGGTGGAGGATGAACAGCACCGCCACGATCGCGATGCCGGCGAAGAACCAGCGCTGCCACCCGCCCTGCGCCGCCAGGAAGCTGAAGGCCGCGCCTTCGTTATACGCAAGCACCAGGTTGAAGAAGCTGGTCAAAGGCTTCTCCTCGCCATGCATGAAGGTGCGCGTGATCGTGATCTTGGTGATCTGGTCGATCAGGATGACGATGAAGGCGATGCCGAGCCAGGGCGCCAGGCTGCCTTTGGCGCTGGAGGCGGCGGAGAATGTTGGTTTTTTTTTGGTGGCCATGTCGATATGGATGAGGAAGCGGGAAGGGATGTCCCCATCCGGACCGGCCGGACAGGGACGTGCTCAACCTGTGTTACGCGAAGCGGCGCTTCTCACCGCTGCCGAACAGGTTGCTCGTGCAGCGGCCGCACAGGCCTGGGTGGGCCGGGTCGTGGCCGACGTCGCGGCGGTAGTGCCAGCAGCGCTCGCACTTGTCCGCTTCCGATGGCGTCACGCCGACGGCCTCCGCTTCCGCGTCTTGCACCCGCTCGACGCTCGCCTGCGAGGTGATGAACACGAACTTCAGGTCGTCATCCAGGCTGGCCAGGGTGTCGTACTTTTCGCCGGCGGCCTTGATCGCCAGTTCCGCCTGCAGCGAGGAGCCGATCGCGCCGGACGCGCGCACTTCTTCCAGCTGCTTGGTGACGTCGGCGCGGACCGCGCGCAGCAGCGCATACTTCGCCAGCAGCGCGTCCTTGTCGGCGATGTCCGGGAAGGCCCACAGCGTCTGCGTGAAGATGGTCTCGTCGCTGTCCGCATAGGCTTGCTGGCCGGCGAACACCGCCCACGCTTCTTCGGCGGTGAAGGACAGGATCGGCGCCATCACGCGCAGCAGGCTGTGCGCGATATGCCACAGCGCGGTCTGGGCCGAGCGGCGGGCAATGGAATCCACGCCGGTGGTGTACAGGCGGTCCTTCAGGATGTCGAGGTAGAAGCCGCCCAGGTCTTCCGAGCAGAAGTTCTGCAGGCGCGCGACCACCGGGTGGAATTCGTAGCGCTCGAAGTGGGCGCCGACGTCCGCCTGCAGGCGCGCAGTCTCGGCCAGCGCGTAGCGGTCGATCTCGAACATCTCGGCCACCGGCACGGCGTTCTTGCCTGGATCGAAGTCCGAGGTGTTCGCCAGCAGGAAGCGCAGCGTGTTGCGGATGCGGCGGTAGGATTCCGTCACGCGTTTGAGGATCTCTTCGCCGATCGACAGCTCGCCGGTGTAGTCGGTCGAAGCCACCCACAGGCGCAGGATGTCGGCGCCCAGCGTATCGGAGATCTTCTGCGGCGCCAGCGTGTTGCCCAGCGACTTGGACATCTTCTTGCCGTTCTCGTCGACCGTGAAGCCGTGGGTCAGCAGCGCCTTGTAGGGCGGTGCGCCGTTCAGCATCGAGGAGGTCAGCAGCGACGAGTGGAACCAGCCGCGGTGCTGGTCCGAGCCTTCCAGGTAGAGGTCGGCCGGGAACGCGGATTGCGCCTTGTGCGAGCCGCGCAGCACGGTCTGGTGGGTCGAGCCGGAGTCGAACCAGACGTCCAGCGTGTCGCGGTTCTTCTCGTAGGTCTCGGCGTCGTCGCCCAGCAACTCGCGCGCATCCAGCTGGTGCCAGGCGTCGATGCCGTTCGCTTCGATGCGCTTGGCCACCTGCTCCAGCAGTTCCGGGGTGCGCGGGTGCAGCGAGCCGGTTTCCTTGTGGATGAAGAAGGCCATCGGCACGCCCCACTGGCGCTGGCGCGACAGGGTCCAGTCCGGACGGTTGGCGATCATGCCCTGCAGGCGCGCCTGGCCCCAGTCCGGGAAGAATTGGGTTTCGGCGATGCCGCTAAGGGCGGTCTCGCGCAGGGTCGGGCCGCCGTCCTTCGGCGTGATATCCATGCCGGCGAACCACTGGGAAGTCGCGCGGTACACGATCGGGGTCTTGTGGCGCCAGCAGTGCATGTAGCTGTGGTCGAACATCTTGAGTTCGAACAGGGCGCCCGCCTCGGTCAGCGCGGCGCAGATCGGCTTGGAGGCTTCCCAGATCGTCAGACCGCCGAACAGCGGCAGGGTCGAGGCGAAGCGGCCGTCGCCCATCACCGGTTTCAGGATCTCGTCGTCCTTCATGCCATGCGCCTTGCAGGACTGGAAGTCTTCCAGGCCGTAGGCCGGGGCCGAGTGGACCACGCCGGTGCCGCTGTCGGTAGTCACGTAGTCGGCCAGGTAGACCGGAGACGTGCGGTCATAGAACGGGTCGGCCTTGTGCAACGGGTGCTTGAAGCGGATGCCGTCCAGCTTGGCGCCCACGGTTTCCGCGACGACCTCGCCTTCCAGCTTGTAGCGCGCCAGGACCGCTTCGGCCAGGTCTTTCGCGACCAGCAGCAGCAGCGGCTTGCCTGCCTTTTCGGTCTTGACCAGCACGTAGGTGACTTCCGGATGGACGTTCAGTGCCTGGTTCGACGGGATGGTCCACGGGGTCGTGGTCCAGATCACGATGAAGCCGTCACCCTCGGGCAGCTTGTCGAGGCCGAAGGCTTGCGCCAGTTTTTCCGGTTCCGCGAAGGGGAAGCCGACGTCGATCGCCGGGTCGCGCTTGTCTTGGTATTCGACTTCCGCCTCGGCCAGCGCCGAGCCGCAGTCGAAGCACCAGTTGACGGGCTTCAGGCCGCGGTAGACGTAACCCTTTTCCAGCAGCGTGCCGAGGGCGCGCAGCTCGTCGGCCTCGTTACCGTAGGCCATGGTCATGTAGGGATTGTCCCATTCGCCCAGCACACCCAGGCGGATGAAGCCGGTGCGCTGGCGGTCGATCTGCTCGAGCGCATAGGCGCGCGCTTTCTGCAGCACCTCGGCGGTCGGCAGGTTCTTGCCGTACAGTTTTTCGATCTGGATCTCGATCGGCATGCCGTGGCAGTCCCAGCCCGGCACGTAGGGCGCGTCGAAGCCGGCCATCGTACGCGACTTGACGACCATGTCCTTCAGGATCTTGTTGACGGCGTGGCCCAGGTGGATGTCGCCGTTGGCGTAGGGCGGACCGTCGTGCAGGATGAACTTCGGACGGCCTGCGGCGGCCTTGCGCACGCGCTCGTAGATTTTCTTGTCCTGCCATTGCTTTACCCAGCCCGGCTCGCGCTTGGCGAGGTCGCCGCGCATCGGGAAAGGCGTGTCGGTCATGTTGACCGGGTATTTGCTTTCGGGTTTCTTTGGTCCTTTTGGACCGTTCTTCGTATCGGACATAGGATTTTCTAGGGTGGACTGCTGTTGTGCGTGAAGTAGAAACTGCGCCTGATGGAAACGGCGTGTCTCGTGTGCCGGCATGCCCGCAAGGCCGCCATGCCAACACACGTGGCGTTCAAATTCGGTCGGTGGCGGTGAGGGCGCCGGCGCGCTGGGCGAACCAGGCACGGGCGTGGCTGACGTCGCGCTCGATGGCGGCGGTCAGCGTCGGCAGGTCGACGTATTTTTCTTCGTCGCGCAGCTTTTTCAGGAATTCGACCTGCACCATCTTGCCGTAGCAGGACTGCGCATAGTCGAACACGTGGACTTCGAGCAGCATGCGCCCGGCATCCTCGACGGTCGGGCGCACGCCCAGGCTGGCGACGGCCGGCAGCGGCCGGTCGGCCAGGCCGTGCACCTGCACCACGAAGATGCCGGCCAGGGCAGGGCGGTGGGCGACGCGCAGGTTCAGCGTCGGGAAACCCAGCGTGCGGCCCAGCTTGGCGCCGTGGATCACGTGGCCGGACATGGCATAAGGATGGCCGAGCAGGGCATGGGTGGCGTCGAAGTCGCCGGCGGCCAGCGCGGCGCGCACGGCCGAGGAGGAAATCCGGGTCGTGTCGTGCAGCACGGCGGGCAGGCTGTGCACCTCGAAGCCGTAATGTTTGCCGGCGCCCTGCAGCATGGCGACGTTGCCGGCGCGGCGCGCGCCGTAGCAGAAGTCGTCGCCGACCATCAGCCATTTCACGTGCAAGCCCTCGACCAGCACGCGCTCGGTGAAGTCCTGCGGCGACATGGCCGCGAAGTGTTCGTTGAAATGCTCGACGATGACGCGGTCGACGCCGGCCTTGGACAGCGATTCCAGCTTGTCGCGCAGGTTGGCGATGCGGGCGGGCGCTTTCGACAAATCCCCGCTGCGCTGGGCAAAATACTCGCGCGGATGCGGCTCGAAGGTCATCACTGCGGATTCCAGCCCGAGACGGTGCGCGGCCGCGGTCACGTGGGCCAACAGCGCCTGGTGGCCACGATGGACACCGTCGAAGTTGCCGATCGTGAGTGCGCAGGGCGCGCGTGCCCTGTCGTTGGGAAGTCCGCGAAATACCTTCATTGGATGATTCGTGCTCCGAGGCGAAATACCAGATTATACGGCAACTCGCATGTTGCACAGGGCAATGCCAGGATTGCACCATGGCACGCATCCCGGACGGGCAAGAAAAAAGCGCCGCCTGCACGGGGCAGGGGCGCTTTTCAAAGCATGCCCGCGGACGGGCAAGGGCTTTGAGGATCAGCCGCCGAGCGGCTTGTTGATCGCCATTTTGAAGTAGCGGGCCAGTTCGGCGGTGCCGTCCTTGCCACCGACGGTGTCCAGCGTCTTGATCGCCTGCTGCTTCTTGCCGGCGACGGCGTAGGCTTCGCCCAGGTGCAGCTTGACGTACTCCGGGTACTTCAGGTTGCTTGCCTTGGCCGCGGTTTCCATCATCTTCAGACCCTTGTCGGTCTGACCCGACTGGACCAGTGCGTAGCCGAGGTCGGCCAGGCCGTCGTTGTCGCCGGCCTTCACCAGTGCGGCTTCTTCGGCGGCGACGTTCTTGTTCTGGTCGGCCAGGGTCTTCTCGGCCAGGTCCTTCAGGCGCTGGTGACGGGCGGCATCCGCACCGGTACCCAGCACGCCTGCCTTGTAGCCCTTGTCGACCACCTTGATCGCTTCAGCCGGGGCCTTGGCTTGCAGCACGAGCTGGGCCATTTCCATGTACTCGCTCGGCTTCTTCATCAGGTTGTTGGCCAGCTTCAAGCGCCAGATGTCCACCGACAGGCGGCTGGAGAAGCCTGGTTTACCCTGCACGCGGTTCAGCAGGTCGGTCCAGTACTGGGCCTTCGGGTAGCTGGCGGCCAGCTTCTCGATGGTGTTGACGTAGCCGACCTTATCGCCTTTCTTGAGCTGGATGTTGGCCAGCATGCCCAGCATGTCTTCCGACATGCGGCCGCTCTTCTCGGCATTGCGCAGTTCGGTTTCCAGGGCGGCGGTATTGCCTTGCTTGTAATAATTCTGCAGCAGGTAGGCGCGCAGTTCAGGATCGTCACGGTCTTTCAGCTGGGCCTGGATTGCGGCGTTTGCCTTGTTCAGGTCGCCGCCACGCATGTAGATGCCGATCAGGCCTTTCGACATTTGCGCTTTTTCGGAGGCCGACAGCTTGCCCGAGCCGATCAGGTATTCGAAGGATTTGGCGGCGGCGTCGTAGTCGCCGGCCGACGAAGCGGCACCCGCACGGGTGCGTTCGATCAGGTAGGTTTCGTTTGCGGATTTGCCGCTGACCTTGTCGAGCTCGCGCAGCTTGGCAAGGGCTTCCTTGTTCTTACCCTGCTTCATCAGTTGCTGCGCTTCCTGCAGCGGCTTGCCGACTTCCGGACGAAGGGTCTCGGCGGCGTAGGCCGGGGCCAGGCCAACCACTGGAGCGGCGGCGGTGAATCCGAGTGCGGCCAGTGCGAGGCCGAGGTGTGCGAGGCGGAACTTGGACATTATCGAAATTCTTTCATTCAAAATAGACACGGCAGGGAAACCCTGCCGTGTTCATTATAGCCAAAGCGATTACTGGAACTGTTCGTTACCGACCATACCGATCTTGGTGACACCAAGACGCTGGGCCGATGCCATCACGCCAGCGACAACCTTGTACTCGACCAGCTTGTTCGGACGCAGGTGCACTTCCGGCTGATCGGGCTGGGCTGCCACGTTCGCCAGTTTGGCTTCCAGCGTGGCACGGTCCGGGATCGGGGTGTTATCCCAGAGGATCGTACCGTCGAAGTCCACGTCGATCGTGACCACCACAGGTTCCGTGGCGTTCGGCGGAGGATTGCCAACCGGCATGTTCAAGTTAACCGCGTGGTTTTGCTTTGGAATGGTAATGATCATCATGATGATCAGCACCAGCATGACGTCGATCAGCGGCGTCATGTTCATTTCCATCATCGGTTCCGGATCAGCGCCTGCGCCGCCGGAAGAGCCAACGTTCATACTCATGAAGTTTCCTTTCAAAGGTCAGGATGCTTCAGGGCCGGCAAACATGCCGCCGGCCCTGTTCATCCCTTCGAATCAGCCTTTATCAGGCGGTTCGGTGATGAAACCGACCTTCTGAATCGCTGCACGCTGGGCCGTGTACAGCACCTTGCCGATGTATTCGTAGCGCGTTTGCTGGTCGCCACGAACTTTCACGGTCGGCTGAGGCACTTTCACCGCTTCTTTCTTCAGGAACTCGAAGAGTTCGTCGGTGTTGGCCAGGTGTTTCTGGTTCCAGTACATCTCGCCGTCCTTGTTGACGACGATAGCAATGTCTTCCGGCGTGGTTTTCTCAGCTTCGTTGATCTCGTTCGGCAGGGCGACCTTCTGCAGATGGAGAACGACCGGGCTGGTGATCAGAAAGATAATCAGCAGAACCAGCATCACGTCCACGAGTGGCGTGGTGTTGATCTCTGACAGGACTTGATCTTCTCCGCTTTCGGAGCCAACACTCATCGACATGATTAGCCAACCTTTTTAGCGCCAGTAGCGGCACGTGCAGCTTCCGAGGTGTGCATGGCGCCCGAGATCAGGACCGAGTGCACGTCGGCGCTGAAGGAACGGACGTCTTCCATCGCGGTTTTGTTGCGGCGTACCAGCCAGTTGTAACCCAGAACAGCAGGAACTGCGACGAACAGACCGAATGCGGTCATGATCAGCGCTTCACCCACCGGACCTGCGACCTTGTCGATCGACGCGTTACCGGTCATACCGATGTTGGTCAGTGCGTTGTAGATACCCCAGACGGTACCGAACAGACCGATGAACGGTGCGGTCGAACCGACGGTTGCCAGGAACGACAGGCCATCCTGCAGGCGCGACTGGACTTTGTCCACGGCGCGCTGGATCTGCATGGTCACCCAGGTCGACAGGTCGATCTGCTCGAGCAGGGCGCCGTCGTGGTGCTGGGTTGCCTTGGTGCCGGTTTCAGCGATGAAGCGGAACGGCGAGCCGTTGGCCAGTTGAGCCGAGCCGGCAGCGATCGACGGGGCCTTCCAGAATTTCTGGTTGGTTTCTTTCGCTTGCTTGAAGATCTTCATCTGGTCGATCAGCTTGGTGATCAGGATGTACCACGAACCCATCGACATGATAGCCAGGATGATCAGGGTACCGCGCGAGACCCAACCGCCTTCCCACACGGCCTGGATGCCGAACGGGTTTTCCACTTCTTCTTTCTTGCCTTCAGCAGCGGCCGGTGCGGCGCCTGCCGGAGCAGCGGCGGCGTCTGCCGCCGGCGCTGCCGGTGCTGCTGCTGCGTCAGCCGCCGGGGCTGCCGGGGCGCTTGCTGCTGCCGGAGCGTCAGCAAAGGCCGGTGCGGAGACCAGCGCCGAAGCTGCCGTAACCGAGAACAGGACAGCCGCCAGCAGAGCGGACAAACGGGTATTCTTAAACATGCTTCCTCCAAAAATTTAAATGAACAGTTCGCTGACAATCGACAACGAAAATCATAGATTGAGACGAGTGGTCCCGCCTCGGTTTAGTCCAGCTGCCAGACGTACTGCACCGCTGTCCATGCTTGTTGCGGCTGGCCGTCAACCATTGCTGGCTTGAATCGGCATTTACCAAGAGCTGACTGCGCAGCTTTATCCAGGTCCCTGAAGCCGCTCGACTTCTGGAGCTTGGAATCCATCACGTGACCATCCACGCCAATCAGGAACGAAATGGTCGATACACCCGTTTCTTCGTTACGCAGCGACGATTTCGGGTATTCCGGTTTCGCGCAGGTGTTGAAGTCGGCGACCGCCTCGCTACGGGAAGGACCCTTGGCCGGTGCCGCCGGTGCTGCAGGTGCCGGCTGGGCCGGAGGCTGGCGGTTGATTTCCGTCGTCGCCGGTTTTTGCTGCGTCGTGTTAGCGATCACATTTTGCGGCGGCGGCGGGGTCTGCACCTGCACTTCGACCGGCGGAATGAACGGCGGCGGAGGCGCTTTCATTTCCGGCGGCGGCGGTGGCGGTGGCACATCCGGCGGCGGTGGCGGTTTAACTTCCTCGATAATTTTGGTCTCCACCGGTTCCATCATCTTGGCGACCATACGCTTACCCAGACCGGTAACCAGTCCGTATGCGACGATCAAGTGCAAGACGATGACAATGGCGATACCAGTGAAATTCTTCCCGGGGTTCTTCTCGTGCGAAAAATTCATCCTGCTTTCTCCAATACCAACCTTTTTTGTTGCTACTAAACCCACAAAACACGACAAAATGCTAAGAGCCGCATCCGGGACATCGGCGAATTATACCTACGAATTCTTTTTTGCACATACATTTTTATACCTCCAAAGAGGGCCTATTTGCCTGTAAAAACAAGCAAA